>Ga0247734_1000006_pt1 | contig 289527 bp, 251 predicted proteins | sample UWRJL103311B2_FD_180933 | JGI IMG/M metagenome (GOLD analysis project Ga0247734, IMG submission 180933) | Plant litter microbial communities from Arlington Agricultural Research Station in Wisconsin, United States - UWRJ-L103-311B-2 | ecosystem: Environmental > Terrestrial > Plant litter >...
AAGTGGTTCAACGATGAAAAAGGCTTCGGCTTCATCACTCCACAATCGGGTGACGACCTGTTCGTACACTTCAAAGCAATCCAATCCGACGGCTTCAAAAGCCTGAAAGAAGGCCAACAGGTTTCTTTCATCGCTACCCGCGGTCAGAAAGGCATGCAAGCTGAAGAAGTTCAAGTTATCTAACTTGTACTGATTTGCTTAAAAAACCCCGCCCTCAAAAGCGGGGTTTTTTTATGCCTGCAGTTTAATCGACAGCTAAACCATTGCCCTGTATGCGCGAATTCATTCGCGAGGCGGGGATCGACAAGCGTTAACCGCCGACCCGCCCCCTCGTAAACAAGCTCGCTATTGGATTAATCGTCGCTGACAGAGATGTTCGGCATGGCCGGCGAAGCTGCTTCCTGCAACACAATCCGCGCACCGACGTGCCGAGCCAACTCCTGATACACCATCGCAATCTGGCTTTCGGGCTCGGCAATGACGGTCGGCTTGCCACCATCGGCCTGCTCGCGAATAAGCATCGACAGCGGCAACGACGCCAGCAGCTCCACGTCATACTGCGTTGCCAGCTTCTCTCCCCCTCCCTCGCCGAATAAATGCTCGGCATGGCCACAGTTCGAGCAGATATGCACCGCCATGTTCTCGACGACGCCCAACACCGGAATGTTGACCTTGCGGAACATCTCCACGCCTTTTTTGGCATCCAGTAATGCCAGATCCTGTGGCGTGGTCACGATTACAGCGCCAGCCACCGGTACTTTCTGCGCCAGGGTCAGCTGGATGTCACCCGTACCCGGCGGCATATCGATCACCAGATAATCCAGATCATCCCACGCGGTTTGGGTAATCAACTGCAAAAGCGCACCGGATACCATCGGGCCTCGCCAGACCATGGGCGTGTTGTCATCGGTCAGAAAGGCCATCGACATCACTTCGACGCCATGGGCCTGAATTGGCATGAACCACTTCTGATCCTTGATCTTGGGACGAGTACCTTCGGGGATGCCAAACATCACCCCCTGACTCGGCCCATAAATGTCGGCGTCGAGAATGCCTACGCGAGCACCCTCACGTGAAAACGCCAGCGCCAGATTGGCAGCCGTGGTGGATTTACCCACGCCGCCCTTGCCCGAAGCGACAGCAACGATATTTTTGACGTTGGCCAAAGCAGGGATCTGACCCTGGGCCTTGTGCGCGGTGATCACCGTATTGATGCCAACGCTGGCCGACGACACACCGTCCAGACCCTCAATAGCGTTTTGCAGAACATGCGCCCAGCCCTTTACGAACAGAGCGGCGGCATACCCCAGCTCAAGCTGAACGCTGACGCGCCCACCCTCTATCTCGATGGCGCGCACGCACCCGGCGCTTACCGGGTCTTGATTCAAATAAGGGTCAGTGTACTGACGAAGGACGGCTTCCACCGTTGCGCGATTGACAGCGCTCATGGGCTACTCCCGAAATAAAGACTGAGCAAAACAGGCGGCCATCCTACCCCTTCTGTCAGGGGACTACATCGATTCCCTGCAATTGCGGCGTGTTTCCCACAGCGCTGCGGGGTGAAAAAAAATGCTCAGACCTTTATAGTGGCCGACCTCCGTTTCACTTCAAGTAGCCGAGCCCCATGTCCGAGCCACGCAAGATTCTCGTTACCAGCGCCCTGCCCTACGCCAATGGTTCAATTCACCTTGGCCACATGCTGGAGTACATCCAGACCGACATGTGGGTGCGTTTCCAGAAGCACCGCGGCAATCAGTGCATTTACGTTTGCGCGGACGACGCTCACGGCTCGGCCATCATGCTGCGCGCCGAAAAGGAAGGCATTACCCCAGAACAGTTGATCGCCAATGTCCAGGCCGAGCACAGCGCTGACTTTGCTGAATTTCTTGTGGACTTCGATAACTTCCACTCCACTCACTCCGAAGAAAACCGGGAGCTCTCGAGCCAGATCTACACCCGCTTGCGCGACGCCGGCCACATTGCCACGCGCTCGGTCACTCAGTACTTCGACCCGGAAAAGAAAATGTTCCTGGCCGACCGCTTCATCAAGGGCACCTGCCCCAAATGCGGCACTGAAGATCAGTATGGGGATAACTGCGAGAAATGCGGCGCCACTTATGCACCGACCGACCTGAAAAATCCAAAGTCGGCGATCTCCGGTGCTACTCCGGTCCTGAAGGACTCCAAGCATTTCTTCTTCGACTTGCCTGCGTTCGACGCCATGCTGAAAAGCTGGACCCGCAGCGGCACCTTGCAGGATGCGGTGGCCAACAAGATCGCCGAGTGGCTGGACGCGGGCTTGCAGCAGTGGGACATCTCCCGGGATGCGCCGTATTTCGGTTTTGAAATTCCGGACGAGCCAGGCAAATATTTCTACGTGTGGCTGGATGCACCAATCGGGTACATGGCCAGCTTCAAGAACCTTTGCGCCCGACGTCCTGATCTGGACTTCGACGCGTTCTGGAATAAGGACTCGACGACTGAGCTGTACCACTTCATCGGCAAGGACATCGTGAATTTCCACGCCCTGTTCTGGCCTGCGATGCTGGACGGCGCCGGGTTGCGCAAGCCAACCGCAATCAACGTGCACGGCTACCTGACAGTTAACGGTCAGAAAATGTCGAAATCGCGCGGCACCTTCATCAAGGCGCGTACTTACCTTGATCATTTGTCGCCCGAATACCTGCGCTATTACTACGCTGCCAAACTGGGCCGCGGCGTTGATGACCTCGACCTGAACCTTGAGGACTTTGTGCAAAAGGTCAATTCGGACCTGATCGGCAAGGTGGTGAATATTGCCAGCCGATGTGCCGGTTTCATACACAAAGGCAACGCAGGGGTGATGGTGGCTGACAATGCCGCGCCGGAGCTCACGGACGCTTTCCTCGCTGCAGCTCCAGGCATTGCCGAGGCCTATGAAGCGAGGGATTTCGCCAGAGCAATGCGTGAAATCATGGGATTGGCAGACCGCGCTAACGCTTATATCGCAGATAAAGCACCGTGGTCGCTGGCTAAACAGGAAGGCAAGCAGGACGAGGTTCAGGCCGTCTGTGCCGCAGGCATCAACCTGTTCCGCCAATTGATTATTTTCCTCAAGCCCGTGCTGCCGTTGCTTGCAGCCGACGCCGAACGCTTCCTGAATGTCGCGCCATTGACCTGGGACGACCACAGCAGTCTTCTGAGCAATCACCAGCTCAATCCTTTCCAGGCATTGATGACACGCATCGACCCTGCAAAAGTGGAAGCCATGACCGCCGCGTCGAAGGAAGACCTGGCTGCCAGCGCCACCGACACGGGTCCGAAAGGCAACGGCGAATTGACCAAGGACCCGCTGTCACCGGAAATCGAGTTTGACGCCTTTGCTGCAGTAGACCTGCGGGTCGCTTTGATTGTGAAAGCCGAGCATGTTGACGGCGCAGACAAGCTTTTGCGCCTGACACTGGATATTGGCGACGAGCAGCGCAATGTCTTCTCCGGCATCAAGAGCGCTTACCCGGATCCGTCGCAGCTTGAAGGCCGCTTGACGATGATGATCGCCAACCTCAAGTCCAGGAAGATGCGCTTTGGCATCTCCGAGGGCATGGTGATGGCAGCAGGCCCCGGAGGCGAAGAAATCTACTTGCTGAGCCCCGACAGCGGCGCCAAGCCGGGTCAACGCATCAAGTAATTTGAAACGCCTGATTGTCGCATACGATTATCAGGCGTTTTCCCTGGGCTGAACGCTCTCGCCTATCGAAAAACACTTTCTATCAGCCAGGGCCTTGATCCAGCATGAGCCTGATACAACGCATTGATGCGCTTTTGCCCCAGACACAATGTGGCAAGTGCGGCCATCCCGGCTGCAAGCCCTATGCCGAAGGCTTGGCACGCGGCGAAGCAATCAATAAATGCCCACCGGGCGGCGACGAAACCATTGCCCAACTGGCCCTGCTGCTGGGCGTTCCTGTCATCGCGCTCGACTCCGAACGTGGTGTAGCGCCCGCTCAGGTTGCGTTTATCCGCGAAGTCGAATGTATAGGCTGTACCAAGTGCATCCAGGCCTGTCCTGTGGACGCCATTCTGGGTGCTGCCAAACTGATGCATACGGTGATCATTGATGAATGCACCGGCTGTGACTTGTGCGTTGCGCCCTGCCCTGTCGATTGCATCGAAATGCATCCGCTGACAATGGCCACAGTCACACCGATTATCGGCGCAGCGACGCTGACCCCGGCGCAGACCCTGGCACGAAGCGTAAAGCGCAACAACGCGCGGTACCGGTTTGAGGCGCGTCAAGCACGACTCCAAAGGGAAGAAGAACAACGGCAGATTGAACGTCAGGGTCGCGTTAAACGGCTGACACAAGCGGGATCGTCCCAGCAATCTTCTGCGAGCGACGGTCAGAGCGCGCTGGCAGGCGTCGACGGGGCTCTGAAGCAGGCGCGTATTGCCGTAACCATGAGTCGAACCCAGCTCAATAGATCCTTGAAGGCATTCGGCCACCCGCCAATTGCGGAGCAGGCCTTGCGCCTGGTTGAGCTGCAGAAAGAACTGGAAATGGCTGAACGCACGCTTGAGCGCTTACAGACCAAAAATCAAGACGAGCCCGCAGCCACTACCGTCAAACCCGATATGGCGTCGGTGAATAGGGCAAAGATTCAGCTGGCGATGCGTCGCGCCGCGCTGAAAAAAGCGACGGCCTCAAATGGGTCGGCTGAACAGATCAGCGCTTTGCAGACCGCTGTCGACGAAGCCTACGATGTACTGATCCAGCTTGAAATACAGACAGCTGTCGCCATCCAATCCTGACTCGCTACCCAAACACAACGTCCTGCGCCTTTAATCGCAGCACCCCCTCAAGGAATCACGGCAGCCATGAATGCAGCAAAACGTCTGGAGATTTTTCGTCGGCTGCATGAAGACAATCCGGATCCCAAGACCGAGCTGGCATATACCACACCGTTCGAACTGTTGATTTCAGTAATTCTCTCGGCCCAAGCCACAGATGTCAGCGTAAATAAGGCCACAGCTCGTCTCTATCCGGTCGCAAATACTCCGCAGTCTATCTATGAGCTAGGTGTCGAGGGCCTTTCGCAATACATCAAGACCATCGGTCTCTACAACAGCAAAGCGAAGAACGTGATTGAAACCTGTCGCCTATTGGTTGAGCTTCATGGAGGCGAGGTGCCCCAGACTCGGGAGGCCCTTGAAGCGTTACCAGGTGTTGGCCGAAAAACCGCAAACGTTGTGCTCAACACTGCTTTTCGACAAGTTGCCATGGCAGTGGATACGCATATTTTTCGTGTCAGCAATCGTACCGGTATCGCCAAAGGCAAGAATGTCGTAGAGGTTGAAAAGCAGTTGATGAAGTTCGTGCCAAAGGATTTTTTGCTGGATGCCCACCACTGGTTGATCCTGCATGGACGCTATGTATGCCAGGCCCGAAAGCCACGTTGCGGCAGCTGCAGAATCGAAGACCTGTGTGAATATAAGGAAAAAACTTCCGACGATTGAGCGATAGGCATTTCGAAAGCTGATCGATTGAAAAAATCTTTTTTACCCGGTGCGAGATTGTCGCTATAAGGTCCGCCAATGACCGGCGAAGCCTGGAGTCAATTTATGAGTACCGACAAAGAGCCATTGGATACGGATGATGACTTTGTAGTTGTCGATTCCGACGACATCGTGCAACCACCGCCTGAAACCGCAAAGACTAACCTCAGTAAACGACGCACGATCGACAATCTTCTTGAAGAACGACGCCTGCAAAGGCAGTTGGCGGACTACGATTTCGATCTCTGATTTCGGGCACGCTCGCCACTCAATTGCACAGCGAGTCCGTCAAGCCTCTCAAGGTGGTGGCGAGAGGCTTGGCATCGAATGCGTCGAATCTCAATCAGTACAACCTCAGGTGTGCGCAGCACTCATGTTTTGTTCTGCTAAACGGCCTAGACTAGTCCATTTCTTTGCGCGAGCTCGATCAGATCAACAAGCGAATGGGCATTAAGCTTCAGAAGAAGTCTTGTCTTGTAGGTACTGACTGTCTTGTTGCTCAAAAACATACCGTCGGCAATTTCCTTATTGGTTCTGCCGCGGGCTAACTGTTGCAGCACCATCATTTCGCGACCGGACAATCGGTCAACCATCTCCGCCTCGCTTGCGTTCCCCAGACTCGAACGAACAGTGTGCAACGCCTGATTGGGAAAGTAGCTGTAGCCGGACAACACAGCCTTGATGGCACTGAGCAGCTCGGTTAGATCCTGCTGCTTGCAGACGTAGCCTGCGGCACCAGCCTGCATGCAGCGCATGGAAAAATGCCCAGGCGCTTGGGAAGTCAGGATGAGTACCTTAAATGGCAACGTCATCGCCGAAAGCCTTGCGATCACCTCAAGACCGTCGAGCTTGGGAATACCAATGTCCAGGATGACGATATCAGGCAAGTGCTCGCGCGCCAGCTGCAGGGCATCCACTCCATTATCCGTCTCTGCGATGACCTCATAACCGTGACGCTCCATCAGCATGCGCACGGCAAGGCGAATGACAGGGTGATCATCAACGATCAACACTTTATTCATGAGCAGTCCATTTTTTGCTGTTCGAATTTTTGGAGCCCGCACAATAGCCTAGTCGTTTAGTACTTTGCATGGCGCTCCCCCCCGCGGAACAACAGGCAAAGACCGTTCTCACAACCAGAGCAGAAACTTCCTACAAGATTTGCCTTAATCGGCGTTAATTTGGATGTAGTCACAGCATCCCCTCCATGGGACAGGGTCGTAGGCAGAACAGCCACATTACATAGCCATTTGTCCACAATCCGCATTCAGTAAATAGTGTAGTAGATCCGTACATCGCCAATACCTCCTTGGCCGGTAACCCTGATCGCTGGCAGGAGCAGTGAGTTTAAGCCGCTCGCCATAGACGATGCTGGCAATCAGGCAGAGCGCGGGGCAGCAATCCGAATCGATCAATCCATGCGTTACCTTCAGCAAGTCACCTGACAGAGCATCTGCGCATGGCCCGATGTCTGCCAGCGTAAGCCTAATCAGCGGCCGAACAAAAAAACAAGAGCCATAAAATATTTCGGCGGCCGCTAATAAACCTGGATGACATTCGATGTTTAAAAATACACGCGCGCAGAAACATGTCGCTATATCTATTTATTAAGGGAATATTCCTACGCAATTCACCGAATTCTCCCAGGCGCAGAATCGTATGCCTGTCATAATCATCACAAACTGGGGTCCTGTACAGACTGCCGTCTGAGAAAAGCACACCCGAGAAGACTTATGGCCACGCCACCCCTATGGCACTACCAGTGCCAGACCAGAAAAGACAGAAGTTCGTTCGACCTTCACGTAATACCAAATCCGCCTGCAAATCCAGACCCTATATGTCGAAGCAGAAAAGTACTACAAAACTAAAAGACGCACGCCAACTTAATGTAAGACAAAGACTTGCCAGCAAAAACAATTTAGAGAAAGAGGAATTTTTACTTGCATATTTTATTACCAGTCGTTACTTTTTTGATAGTGGACCGTCAATAGCTGAGCAAACCTCTAACTTAACTATCGGTTGACGACATAGAAATCGCGAAAGATCTTTTGCTCTTACGCGCGTGTTGAGCACTGATAACACTGACGGATTAACATAGCGGCCTGGTTGTAATAGTTATGAATGACGGATGCCTGGCGTACCAAGCATGCCTATCAACATACCCAAGGGAATTTATCATGAACAAAAAAACCCGTACCACACCGGTGCAAGACAGCGAAAGCATCAAACTTTCAAACGCAATTAAATTATTCGTTGCCGAAGGTGGAATTATCGACGTTGTGCAAAACGGAGAGTCGGGAGATTCATGTTTGGAGCCTGCAATCCTTGAAACACCAGAGCCAGACGCGGATGCCGATGTACTGATGAAAGCAAAAGTCGAACTGCTCAAAGGACTGATCGCCAAAGGCGCCGGCGTCTCGGCCCTGCAGTACTCGCTGCGCATGAACAGGAAGGATATTAAGCGCCTGGCCAACGAGAACGGCTTGACGATTCGATACAGCCAACCAGTGCGAGGTCACAGACCCAGCAGGCCAAAAGAATCAGTAGCGGTTGACGACGTCGTCGCCGGCCACGCAATGCATTACTCAAGCTTGGGGTACACGGCCCAGGAGATCGCCCAGCTCTTGGGCTTGAGCATCCGTGATGTCTGGCACATCGGCAAAGCCTATCGCATTGAATTCAAGCAACCTGTCGTTAGGGAAACAGGAGGAAGCGGGGCCTGCGATTGATTTCATCATTGCCAATGCTTTCGCGGCCATGGCCGAATCTGGTGTATTCGGGCTCCTGCTCATGACCTGTTAATCATTCTGTTTATTGCAATTCGAACCACATACTGATTAAACAAGGAACAGGGATACTTTCCCAATACCCATTGTGCCTATCAGGGATTCGCCATGAAGAGTCTTAATCGAATCATCACCCCCTTTAACATGTTTACGATGTTCGCCGCGTTTTCAGAGGCATCTGCGGCAACCACACTCCCTTACCTGGATGATGAATCTAGAAAGTTCTTTATTGGATTTATTGTTATCTTTCCATGCGCACTGTCCGCCATGTGGTTTGTCACCCTGCACTTCAAAAGCAGGGCGCTGGATCGGGCGGGCGAACCTGTGCAGACAAGCCATCCAACAGGAATCTCTCGTGTGGTGTATGCCGGCGTTTTATCAACGACACTCGATGCAGGCCAGCTCACGTCGCTCAGAGGTACAGATCCAATAAGCGCCGTGAAGGAAAATCAGTTCGAAATATTGCTGATAGAGCGCGCCTGAGCGGTCTGCAACTGCGCTATATAAGTAGGAAACCCCGTAGCCGTCTATCCAGAACGCCCCCATCACTTCACGGAATTAACGATGCGGCAGGTGGGAAACGGCGACTTTAAGCAAATCCGTTTTCCTCGCATTGAAGGGGATCCCGGCCGGACCCTTGTTTTATATGGAGCATTTCCCTTAGAACATAATTGATCGTTATTTTTATGGAGTTGAGCACCTTGGACGATGCTCGAAAAAAAGGACTAGAGTTACCTGAAACCCGCTGTTACGCAAACGAATGCGAAAGCGCTGCACCGACGTAACCCACCCTTACAACAAACACCGGAAATATTATGTCCCGATTAAAAGAATTCCATGATCTGGAAGATGCACTGAAGATCCAACTGGCACAGCTGGAAATCCTCAGAAATGAAGACGAGCTAATCGCGGAACTCGAATTCGAAAAAAAACTGACTTCGCTGATGAAGCGATATGACAAACAGTACGATGACGTGATCGCACTGCTGCAATGGCATCTGTCAGCGACTGACCACACCGTTCACGAAAGCCAGGCCGACTATGAAGCGAGCAACAAAGCGAAAGCAAAAAAATCCGCGATTAAACGCTAGTACAACGCCCGCTCCATGGAGGAACAATTGCCACAGCGCATAAAAAAGCAGCCTCGATTGAGGCTGCTTTCATTTCAAGGCTTTGAACTTAAAACAGCTTGCGGTTTTTGTTCGCCGCAATACGCATGCGCAGCGCGTTGAGCTTGATGAAACCCGCAGCGTCGGCCTGGTTGTACGCACCGCCGTCTTCTTCGAAAGTCGCGATGTTGGCGTCGAACAGTGAATCGTCAGACTTGCGACCGGTAACGATGACATTGCCTTTGTACAACTTGAGACGAACCACGCCGTTCACATGAGCCTGAGAGGCATCGATCATCTGTTGCATCATCAGACGCTCAGGGCTCCACCAGTAACCGGTGTAGATCATGCTCGCGTACTTGGGCATCAGCTCGTCTTTAAGGTGAGCGACTTCGCGATCCAGCGTGATGGACTCGATGGCACGATGGCCGCGCAGCATGATAGTGCCGCCCGGTGTTTCATAGCAGCCGCGGGACTTCATGCCCACATAACGGTTTTCAACGATATCCAGACGGCCAATGCCATTCTCGCCGCCAATACGGTTGAGTGTGGCGAGCACGGTGGCCGGGGTCATTTCAACGCCATCCAACGCAACGATGTCACCGTTGCGGTAGGTCAGTTCGAGATAAGTCGGGGTATTTGGCGCGTTTTCAGGAGACTTGGTCCAACGCCACATGTCTTCTTCGTGCTCAGTCCAGGTATCTTCCAGCACGCCGCCTTCATAGGAGATGTGCAGCAGGTTGGCATCCATTGAGTACGGAGACTTTTTCTTGCCGTGACGCTCGATCGGGATCGCATGCTTTTCGGCGTAATCCATCAGTTTTTCACGGGACAGCAAATCCCATTCACGCCACGGGGCAATAACTTTCACGCCTGGCTTGAGTGCGTATGCACCTAGCTCGAAACGTACCTGATCGTTGCCTTTACCGGTGGCGCCGTGGGAAATGGCGTCAGCGCCGGTTTCGTTGGCAATCTCGATCAGACGCTTGGCGATCAACGGACGGGCGATGGACGTACCGAGCAGGTACTCGCCTTCGTAGACAGTGTTGGCGCGGAACATCGGGAACACGAAGTCGCGCACGAATTCTTCACGCAGGTCGTCGATGTATATTTCCTTGACGCCCATGGCTTGTGCCTTGGCACGTGCTGGCTCGACTTCTTCACCCTGACCCAGATCAGCTGTGAAGGTCACCACTTCGCAGTTGTACGTATCCTGCAGCCACTTAAGGATTACCGAAGTATCCAGGCCCCCGGAATACGCGAGAACTACCTTGTTTACGTCCGCCATGCCATCACTCCAACGCGTTGTACGGAAAACCGATGATTCTACCGTTCAAACCGGTGAATTTACAGTCTCGCGACAGCTTGTGACGACGAAGCGACAAAAGCTATCGACAGTACGACGTGTGATAGCGATCAGGAAGTGGCGCCGGCGCTGCCTGCAGACGCAACGGGCGCAGGCTTATTGTCAGGCGCTACACGCTCGAGATGAACATTCACCCGCCGGTTACGCGCACGGTTGGCATTGTTGGTATTGGGTACCAGCGGATAGCGTTCGCCATGAAACCGCAGCGTGACTTGCTCTTCAGGGATGCCTTGCGCTTTGAGGTAGTCCATCACCGCCAAGGCCCGACGACGTGACAGGTCGCGATTAGTCAGGCGGTTACCGCTGTTGTCAGAATGGCCGTCGAGTTCGACATGGTTAACTGTCGGGTCGGCCTTCATGTAAGCCACCACGACGTCCAGTTTTGCCTTGCCCCCGGCATCCAGGTCGATCCCGCCGCCTGGGAAGCCGATTTCAGCCTGCTTGACCTGCTCGTAGTTCATCGGCAGCAGCTTTGTCGTACATATCTGAAAATCGCTGAAGGCTTTGCTGAACTTAACCGGCAGCAACCGTACTTCCATGGCCCCGCCACCATCGCGCGCGACATGGCGAATCACGGGGCTGCGACCGTCCATCAAGCCGCTGATCAATCTTCCGGCTTGAGCCTGAGAGGTGTTGAACGGGATTTGCCCGTTGACGACTTTCACCGCACCCAGATTCAGATCACCGCGACCCGGCTGCCATGGAGCGGCCGCGGCCAGCAACGTGGCAGACCCCGCCCCGAGCGCATAACCGGTGGCCTTGAGGCGAAAGGTCGCCTGCTCACCTGCACGTCGCACGAACTCACCGGCACCAAAGTCGGTAATTGGCTGCGTGAGGCGGCATTCGAACTGATCGCCTTCTACCTTCCACTCAATATTTTCCAGACGCGTCTGGAAAGTGATCGCCATAGCCGGCAGGCTGGCAAACACGCTGAGCAGGGCTAGATATCGCTGGCGCACGGGAGGCTCCACAAGATTTTTCCGCGTTTCAAAAATTTGTCGCTTACACGTGGCTATCGGTTCCTTCGTGTAAAACTTGATAGCGAGTGCCTGCAAGTGTCTTTTCCGGTAGCATTCCCAGCGAGTTTGACCCGCCTGGAATTCCCAATGTCCGACCGCCTGACCCTCCTGCGCCCCGACGACTGGCATATCCATCTTCGAGATGGCGCTGTTTTGCCCCACACCGTCGCGGACGTTGCGCGCACTTTTAGCCGCGCCATCATCATGCCGAACCTGGTTCCCCCGGTCCGCAATGCCCAGGAAGCCGATGCCTATCGTCAGCGCATTCTGGCAGCGCGTCCTGCCGGCAACCGCTTCGAGCCACTGATGGTGCTGTACCTGACCGACCTGACCCAGCCGCAAGACATCCGCGCTGCCAAGGCCAGTGGCTTCGTTTACGCTGCCAAGCTCTACCCGGCAGGCGCGACCACCAACTCCGACTCAGGCGTCACCAGCATCGACAAGATCCTGCCAACGCTTGAGACCATGGCCGAAGTCGGCATGCCGCTGCTGGTCCATGGTGAGGTGACCCGCGGCGACATCGACGTGTTCGACCGCGAAAAAATCTTCATCGATGAGCACCTGCGCCGCGTCGTCCAATTGCTGCCGACGCTCAAGGTGGTGTTTGAACACATCACCACCGCCGAGGCTGTACAGTTCGTCAATGAGGCGTCGGCCAACGTGGGGGCGACGATCACCGCGCACCACTTGCTCTATAACCGCAATCACATGCTGGTGGGCGGCATTCGGCCGCACTTCTATTGCCTGCCGATCCTCAAGCGCAATACGCATCAGGTTGCACTGCTCGACGCCGCGACCAGCGGCAGCAGCAAGTTCTTCCTGGGCACCGATTCTGCCCCCCATGCCCAGCATGCCAAAGAGGCCGCATGTGGCTGCGCCGGTTGCTATACCGCGTATGCGGCAATCGAACTGTATGCCGAGGCATTTGAACAACGTAACGCCCTGGACAAGCTGGAAGGCTTTGCCAGCCGCAACGGACCAGCGTTTTACGGTCTGCCGGTCAACACCGACACCATTACCCTGGTTCGTGAAGAGTGGACTGCGCCATCCAGCCTGCCATTTGGCGAGCTTTCTGTTATCCCGCTGCGCGCCGGTGAAAAACTGCGCTGGCGCCTGCTGGAGGAACACGCGTGAGTGAAGACCAATACGACGACGATCAGGAAGGCTCTGGCGGCGGTACCGGCTCCAGACATCCTATGGCGGCCCGCTTTCGCGGTTACCTGCCAGTCGTGGTCGATGTAGAAACCGGTGGCTTCAACTCGGCCACCGACGCGCTGCTGGAAATTGCCGCCGTTACCATCGGCATGGACGACAAAGGCTTTGTGTTCCCTGAGCACACCTACTTCTTCCGGGTCGAGCCGTTTGTGGGCGCCAACATTGAAGCTGCGGCGCTGGAGTTCACCGGCATCAAGCTCGATCATCCGCTGCGCATGGCTGTCAGTGAAGAAACTGCGCTGACCGATATCTTCCGCGGTGTGCGCAAGGCCTTGAAAGCCAATGGTTGCAAGCGCGCCATCCTGGTCGGTCATAACGCCAGCTTCGATCTGGGCTTTCTCAATGCAGCCGTTGCGCGGCTGGACATGAAGCGCAACCCGTTTCACCCATTCTCAAGCTTCGACACCGCAACGCTCGCAGGCCTGGCTTACGGTCAAACGGTTCTTGCGAAAGCCTGTCAGGCCGCCGATGTGGATTTTGACGGTCGCGAGGCTCACTCGGCACGTTACGACACCGAGAAGACCGCTGAACTGTTCTGCGGCATCGTCAACCGCTGGAAAGAGATGGGCGGCTGGGAAGACTTTCACGATTGATCAGTCAAGCTTCAAAAAAAACCGGCCTCATGGCCGGTTTTTTATTGTCCAGATCGCTACTCACCCAACCATTCATCGGCCTTCATCCGCACCAAGGGAAGTAGTTTTGACAAGCATTCTCATTAACATTAGTATCCATCGCATTGAGCAAATCACTCAGCGACGGTCCTTTATTTATGTATGTCTGCCTCTGCCAAGGTGTTACCGACGGACAAATCCGCGAAGCGATCATGGAAGGATGCTGCAGCTATCGTGAAGTACGCGAAACGCTGAATGTGGCCAGTAAATGTGGAAAATGCGCGTGCCTTGCCAAGCAGGTCGTGCGTGAAACCCTGACTGAACTGCAAGTGAGTCACGCATCACTGGCCTATCCCGCAGAATTTTCAGCTGCCTGATTGACCCCATATTTAGAGAACCGGACCTGAGTCCGGTTTTTTTATGCCTTTAATTCAAGCGCTTAGCGTTCGGATGCCAAACACAAACATTCTTATTCTTATTTAATTTCACTTAGTATTCAATAACTTAGGTTTGACAGACGTATATACCGGGCTCAAACTTGCGCGCTATAAGTAACTTCATCGACAGGACCCCGATCATGAAAGGCGACATTACAGTCATCCAGCATCTCAACAAGATCCTCGGAAACGAGCTGGTCGCGATCAACCAATACTTTCTACATGCTCGCATGTACGAGGATTGGGGCCTGAACAAGCTGGGCAAACACGAGTACCACGAATCAATCGACGAGATGAAGCACGCCGACAAGCTGATCAAGCGCATCCTGTTCCTTGAAGGCCTGCCCAACCTGCAGGACCTGGGCAAGATCCTGATCGGTGAGCACACCAAGGAAATGCTTGAGTGTGATCTGCGTATCGAACGCACAGGCCATGCAGACCTCAAAGCCGCTATCGCGCACTGTGAAGTGGTAGGTGACTTTGGTAGCCGTGAATTGCTCGAGGACATTCTTGAGTCCGAAGAAGAGCACATCGACTGGCTGGAAACACAGCTGGGTCTGATCGACAAAGTCGGCATCGAGAATTACTTGCAATCGCAGATGGGCGAAGAGTAAGTCAGCGCCCACAAAAAGCCCCGCTCTCGTAAGAGAAGCGGGGCTTTTTTATGCCTGGGAAGCGCACCCGGATCAAGCAGTCGCGTTTTTCGCTACAGCTTCTTTGACCAGGGTTTGCAGCGAACCGTCAGCCTGCATTTCAGTGATGATATCGCTGCCGCCTACCAATTCACCGCCGACCCATAGCTGTGGGAACGTTGGCCAGTTGGCATATTTAGGCAGGTTTGCGCGGATTTCCGGGTTCTGCAGGATATCGACATAAGCGAACTTTTCGCCGCACGCCATCAATGCCTGAGAAGCCTTTGCCGAAAAACCACACTGAGGGGCATTCGGAGCGCCTTTCATGTAAAGCAGAACGGTGTTGTTGGCGATCTGCTCTTTAATCGTTTCGATGATATCCATGGAACACCTCGGCTTAACTTTACGACTCTGTGAGTCGACACGGTGGCGCATTGTAACGGAATCCCTAGCGTAACGCTCGGGCATGGCTTTAGTCGAACACCGGCAAGGCTCCTCAGACCGCACTCACCCGCACAGGCACTCCGTTTAACACCGCATTGCCGGACAGCACGTCCAGTTGCCGCTCGTCGGTCAGGTCGTTGGCACTGACGCCAGGCTGGTGGGTGGCGATGTCCATTTTCACGCCCGGGCGGGCGTGGCCCCATCCGTGAGGCAGGCTCACCACTCCCGGCATCATGTCGGTCGTTCCAACCACCTGGACCTCGATGACGCCTACCCGCGACGTGACTTGAACGGTCTGGCCGTCCACCAATCCGCGACTGACGAGGTCATCAGGGTGCATGAGTAATTGATGCCGTGGCTTGCCCTTCACCAGCCGATGGTAGTTATGCATCCATGAGTTGTTGCTGCGCACATGACGACGACCGATCAGCAGCAGTTCGTCTGCGTGGGGTACTGCGGTGCCCTTGAAACGCACCAGGTCTGCAAGAATAATTGCCGGGGCTGCCTGTACGCGCTGGTTTGGGGTCTTCAAGCGCGTGGCAAGATTAGGCTTCAGCGCGCCCAGATCGAGTCCATGGGGATGGTCCACCAGGGCGTCGATCGATAATTTCCACACCGAGGCGTCTCCATACAGCCCCCCACGAATCCCCCTATCGACGATCCGCGCCGGCGCGATCGTTGGTTTCAATTCACGTTCGGCCCTGGCGGCAAAAGCCTGCGCCAGCCCGACGAAGATTTCCCAGTCATGCAAGGCCCCCTCAGGCTTGCCAAGAATCGCCCTGTTGAAACGCGTGACGTTACGCACGGCAAACATGTTGAACGTGGTGTCGTAATGATCATTTTCCAGCGCCGAGGTCGACGGCAGAATCAAGTCCGCGTAGCGGGTGGTTTCATTGATGTACAAATCGATGCTGAGCATGAACTCCAGGCCGTCCAGGGCCTGCTCCAGACGCCGGCCATTGGGGGTAGACAACACCGGGTTGCCCGCCACCGTGACAAGTGCCCTCACCTGCCCTTCGCCTTCAGTCAGCATCTCTTCGGCCAGCGCCGACACGGGCAACTCACCGCTGTATTCCGGAAGACCGGACACACGGCTCTGCCAGCGATTGAACCCGCCGCCAGAAGTTGACTGGACCAGATCGAGCGCAGGCTCGGTACACAACGCACCACCTACGCGATCAAGGTTACCGGTCACCAGATTGATCAACTGCACCAGCCAGTGGCAAAGAGTGCCGAAGGACTGCGTGGAAATTCCCATCCGGCCATAGCAGACCGCTTTATCGGCGGCGGCAAAATCCCTTGCCAGCTGGCGGATGGTTTCAGCGGGAACACCACAGCGCGGGCTCATGCAGTCGGCGTCCAGGTCCGCCACGGCAAGCCGCACCTCGTCCAGGCCGTCCACCGGCAAATGGCTGTCACGTGTAAGACCCTCGGCGAACAAAGTGTGCAGCAGACCGAATAACAGCGCGGCATCGCCTCCTGGCTTCACGAACACATGCTGATCGGCAATTGCTGCCGTCTCGCTGCGGCGTGGATCGACAACCACCACCTTGCCGCCACGCCCTTGAATCGCTTTCAGGCGCTTTTCGACATCAGGCACGGTCATGATGCTGCCGTTGGAGGCCAGCGGATTGCCGCCCAGGATCAGCATGAAATCGGTGTGATCAATGTCGGCAATCGGCAGCAGAAGGCCGTGGCCGTACATCAGGTAACTGGTGAGGTGGTGCGGGAGTTGGTCCACCGACGTGGCCGAGAAACGATTGCGGGTCTTCAACTGCCCTAGAAAGTAATTGCTGTGGGTCATCAAGCCGTAGTTATGCACACTGGGATTGCCTTGATACACCGCGACCGCGTTTTGCCCGTGGCGCTGTTGAATATCGAGCAAGCGCTCCGCAACCAGATCGAAAGCCGCCTGCCACTCGATAGGCACCCAATTGTCGCCGATACGGCGCATGGGCTGTCGAAGGCGGTCAGGGTCATTCTGGATGTCTTGCAGCGCGATTGCCTTGGGACAGATGTGACCACGGCTGAAGGTGTCCAGGGCGTCGCCCTTGATGGAGGTGATGCGAGGCTCAGCGTTATCTTCTGCGGTGATTTCGATGGTCAGGCCGCAAATGGCCTCACACAAATGACAGGCTCGGTGGTGAAGAGTCTTGGTCATCGCCAGTCTCATATTCTTGTAGGGTGATCAGGATGATCGCGCAAACAAAACTATGGCGTGGGACGCGTTACTTCGCCAGAAAGGTTCGTAACGTGAATCGAGGAGCATCAGGCGAGCCAATAGGGTTCGCCTGCTGGTAATTCTTGACAGTGGTCGCGATCAGGAACCAGACCCGCCGATCGGCGTGACCACTTTGCGCTGCAACTGAATTTCGTGAACCGTCTCGACCTGTTCCTGGGAGACCTGAACACCGGTCAGTTCACCAATCAGGCGCCAGTGGTCATCAAGACCTGAACTGATGGTCGCCATGCGATCAATCATGCGCCGGCCGGCAGAACGTGTGACTTCGTCTTCACTGCGCATCAGTTCAAATGACATGGAAGTCATGGAAGCGGTGAGATGCGTGAGGGTGCGGGCAGTAAGCCCGAGCAGCTCCGTTAGTTGTTTCTCTTTTGAATCCATTCCCCACCCCCTGAGGCGTACATAGACACTATTTATAACCCACGCCCGATATTTAGGAAACGTCCGGGTCTCCGAGGCGTGAAGCATGTCGCATAAGGCGCTGCGACGGTTTCTGACTGTTACGGATTTGGCAGCAATTGCCAACGCATGCGGCAGCAGTGTACAACTGGGCGCTTCGACACGCGCGGCGGTGGCGAAGTGCCTTATTGCCTGTGCCACTGTAGCATCTGGAAACACTCAATGCGCCTAAAAGCGCCGTTTTCCCGCTACCGAGCGTCTGAGGGGACAATCCCGATGCATCGGCCCCTTGGCATCAAGCGACATTTTCTTATACCCTCGCGCCTTCCCTATTCGTCGCCCCGTGCGGCTTTCGCCGCAGGTCTCGCCCGTTTTCCCGATAAAACCCGGCTTTGAGTATCTGCGGTCTGTTGCAGAAAGGTAGTTAATGATGAGCGCTAGGCACTTTCTCTCGATGATGGATTACACCCCGGCTGAGCTCCTGGGCGTGCTTCGTCGCGGCATAGAGCTAAAAGACCTGCGTAACCGCGGCGTACTGATCGAACCGCTGCGAGGCCGCGTGCTGGCCATGATCTTCGAGAAGTCTTCGACTCGTACCCGCGTTTCCTTCGAAGCGGGCATGATCCAACTCGGCGGCCAGGCTATTTTTCTTTCCCCCCGTGACACTCAGTTGGGCCGTGGCGAGCCTATCGCCGATGGCGCGCGGGTGATGTCGCGTATGGTGGATGCCGTGATGATCCGTACCTTCGCCCACAGCAATCTGACCGAATTTGCAGCCAATTCCCGCGTGCCTGTGATCAATGGGCTGTCGGATGACTTGCACCCCTGCCAATTACTGGCGGACATGCAGACCTTTCTTGAACACCGCGGCTCGATCAAGGGCAAGACCGTGGCCTGGATCGGCGACGGCAACAACATGTGCAACAGCTATATAGAAGCGGCGATCCAGTTCGACTTTAATCTGCGTATCGCCTGCCCCGACGGCTATGAGCCGGACCAGCGTTTCATGGCCCTCGCCGGAAATCGCGTGACCCTCACCCGCGATCCCCGGGAAGCAGTAAAGGGCGCGCACCTGGTCAGCACCGACGTCTGGACTTCGATGGGCCAGGAAGAAGAAACCGCCAAACGCATCGCCCTGTTCACGCCGTTCCAGGTCACCCGCGCTTTGCTGGATCTGGCCGCTGACGACGTACTGTTCATGCATTGCTTGCCCGCCCACCGTGGCGAAGAAATCAGCCAGGACTTGCTGGACGATGCGCGATCAGTGGCATGGGATCAGGCGGAAAACCGCTTGCATGCGCAGAAGGCGCTGCTGGAGTTCCTGGTCGCGCCTGCCTTGCAGCCTGCATGAGTACGCCCATGCTGCTCAAACTGCGCCAGCTCTCGTGCGGCTATCAAAATCAGCGTGTGGTGCAGAATTTGAACCTGCACCTCAACGCAGGCGACATTGGTTGCCTGCTGGGTGCTTCCGGCTGCGGCAAGACCACAACACTTCGGGCCATTGCCGGCTTCGAGCCGGTACATGACGGCGAAATCATCCTGGATGGCGAAGTCATTTCCCGCGCAGGCTATACGCTGGCGCCTGAGAAACGCCGCATTGGCATGGTGTTTCAAGACTACGCCCTGTTTCCGCACCTGAGCGTTGCAGAAAACATTGCGTTCGGTATTCGCAAGCACCCGCGTCTTGCGCAGCTGACCAGTGAGATGCTGGAGCTGGTCAATCTCGGCGCGCTTGGCTCTCGCTATCCTCACGAACTGTCAGGCGGCCAACAGCAGCGCGTGGCACTGGCCCGAGCACTGGCACCCGAGCCGCAGCTGTTATTGCTCGACGAGCCATTTTCCAATCTGGATGGGGAACTGCGTCGACGTCTGAGTCATGAGGTGCGTGACATTCTCAAGGCCCGCGGCACCAGCGCCATCCTCGTCACCCATGATCAGGAAGAGGCCTTTGCGGTCAGCGATCACGTCGGCGTGTTCAAGGAAGGTCGGCTGGAACAATGGGACACGCCCTACAACCTGTATCACGAGCCGGCTACGCCCTTTGTAGCTAGTTTCATCGGTCAGGGTTACTTCATTCGTGGGCAAATGGTCGACGCTGAATCGGTGCAAACCGAGCTGGGTGTGCTGCGCGGCAATCGCGCCTATGCCGGTGCCAGCGGTGCGCCGGTAGATGTTCTGCTAAGGCCGGACGACATCATTTATGCACCGGACAGTGCGCTGAAGGCCCGTGTCGCGAGCAAAAGCTTTCAGGGCGCCGCTACGCTTTACCGCCTGAACCTGCCGACCGGAACGCAACTGGAAGGATTGTTCCCAAGCCATGCCGACTTGAACCCAGGGGATCAGGTCGGCATTGAGGTGGCGGCCGAACATCTGGTTTTGTTTCCGGCAGCAGGCAGCGTCGCGGTGCATCCCTGAAGTCAATCTGCAGGAGCCAACTTGTTGGCGAGACAGCCGGATTGATCGGGCACCGTCTCGCGAACAAGCTCGCCCTTACAGCCTCATCTTCATCCCACGATCAGCGTCCCGCTCGCCACGTGCGTCGCATGACCGCCGATTTTCACCCGATCCCCTTCCAAACGGCAGAACAGTTCCCCGCCACGTGCCGAACACTGAAACGCGCTCAGACTGAGTTTGTTCAGCCGTGCGGACCAGTACGGGATCAGCGAGCAATGGGTCGAGCCCGTCACCGAGTCTTCGACGATCCCGAGCCCCGGCGCGAAGTAGCGTGAAACGAAATCATGCTGATCGCCTTTGGCCGTGATGATCACGCCCGGCCATGGCAAGCGCGCGATCGCGGCCATATCGGGTTTACAGTCGCGCACTGCCTGTTCGGATTCCAGCACCACCAGCAACTCAGCGGCGCCCAGCACATCGACCACCTCAGCGCCCAGCGCTCGCTCGATATCGACGGTCACGCCCACTTCGCTTGGCGGCATCGCCGGGAAGTCCAGCAGCAAACGAGCGCCCTCACGGCTGACACTCAACGGCCCGGATTTGCCGATGAACTCAATGGTGTCGGAGGCTTCGCCGTAGATTTCAAACAGCACATAAGCACTGGCCAGTGTGGCGTGCCCGCACAACGGCACTTCAGTGGTCGGGGTAAACCAGCGAATGTGCCAGCCTTGCGCAGCTCGCACAAAAAATGCGGTCTCGGCCAGATTGTGCTCGGCGGCAATGCGCTGCATCAATTCGTCGGCAAGCCAGGTGTCGAGGCGGTAAACCATCGCGGGGTTGCCAGCAAATGGCCGATCACTGAACGCGTCGACCTGATGGAATTCAAGTTGCATGAAGGGCATCCCCATTTATTAATCACCACAGCGGCCAAGCGGACGCCAGACATCGTTACTGCAAGACATCTGATCGGACATTTTCAAACAGGCGCCCGATCAATCACGGCCAATTTGGGCAAATGTCGCATGGGTATGCTCAGCGAGTACAGCGGCGGATAACTCCACTTCCAGCCCGCGTCGTCCGGCGCTGACATAGATCGTCGCAAACGGTTGGGCCGACACGTCGATGAAGGTGCGCAGCCTTTTCTTCTGGCCCAGCGGGCTGATACCCCCCAGCAAATAGCCAGTCGCACGTTGCGCCGCTGTCGGGTCGGCCATTTCGGCCTTCTTCGCACCCGCAGCGTGGGCGAGCGCCTTGAGATCCAGCGTGCCCACCACTGGCACCACTGCCACCAGCAACTCATGCTTTTCGGTGCTGGCCAAAAGGGTCTTGAACACTTGGGCTGGTGGCAAATTCAGTTTTTCAGCGGCTTCAAGGCCGTACGACGCAGCCTTTGGATCGTGCTCATAACTGTGTATGCGATGCTCGGCTCGGGCTTTTTTCAATAAATCCAATGCGGGGGTCATGCAGGCACTCCAGACGTACCGGGCAATGTATTGGCGGGTGCCACTACTTTAGGCCATCTGACCGGCAAACGCTTTCTTCCCGTTGCTCATGCGACTGTTCAGTTCCGACTTTGACAGCCTTCGTTTATGTCTATATTTTTTCGAATACGAATATCCAGAGATGTACGGTCTCACTCATGGGTCTGGCTGGATTTTGGACGTAAACTGACGCCACGCTTTACTACCAGGCAATCAACATGACTGACACAGACAATAAAAACTACATCATCGCCCTCGACCAAGGCACGACCAGTTCCCGTGCCATCATTTTCGACCGCGATGCCAATGTGGTCAGCACGGCGCAAAGCGAGTTCGTCCAGCATTACCCGCAACCGGGCTGGGTCGAACACGACCCCATGGAGATTTTCGCCAGCCAGACTGCCTGCATGACCAAGGTTCTGGCCCAGGCCAATCTGCACCACAATCAGATCGCGGCCATTGGCATCACCAACCAGCGTGAAACGACCGTGGTCTGGGAAAAGGACACTGGCCGGCCGATCTATAACGCAGTGGTCTGGCAGTGCCGTCGCAGCACCGAGATCTGTCAGCAACTCAAGCGTGACGGTCTTGAGGACTACATCAAGGAAACCACCGGGTTGGTCATCGACCCATATTTTTCCGGCAGCAAGCTCAAGTGGATTCTGGATAACGTCGAAGGCAGCCGTGAACGTGCCCGTCGCGGCGAACTGCTGTTCGGCACCGTAGATAGCTGGCTGATCTGGAAATTCACCGGCGGCACCACCCACGTCACCGATTACACCAACGCTTCGCGCACCATGATGTTCAACATCCACAAGCTGGAATGGGACCAGCGCATGCTGGACGTGCTGGATGTGCCGCGCGAGATGCTGCCTGAGGTCAAGTCATCATCCGAGGTCTACGGCCACAGCAAGAGCGGCATTCCTATCGCCGGGATCGCCGGAGACCAGCAATCGGCGCTGTTCGGACAGATGTGCGTCGAAGCAGGCCAGGCCAAAAACACCTACGGCACCGGCTGCTTTTTGCTGATGAACACCGGCAAGAAAGCAGTGAAATCCAATCATGGCCTGCTGACCACCATCGGCTGCGGCCCACGGGGCGAAGTGGCCTATGCCCTTGAGGGTGCGGTATTCAACGGCGGCTCCACCGTGCAGTGGTTGCGTGACGAGTTGAAGATTGTCAACGACTCGATGGACACCGAGTACTTCGCCACCAAGGTCAAGGACAGCAACGGCGTGTACCTGGTGCCGGCATTCACCGGCCTTGGCGCCCCCTACTGGGACCCGTATGCCCGAGGCGCGCTGTTCGGCCTGACCCGCGGCGTGAAGGTCGATCACATCATTCGCGCGGCACTGGAATCGATCGCCTATCAAACCCGCGACGTGCTGGATGCCATGCAGCAGGACGCCGGCGAGCGCCTCAAAGCCTTGCGGGTGGACGGTGGTGCGGTGGCGAACAATTTCCTCATGCAGTTCCAGGCCGACATTCTGGGTACTGAAGTGGAACGCCCGAAAATGCGCGAAACCACAGCGCTCGGCGCCGCGTATCTGGCGGGTCTGGCCATTGGCTTCTGGAGCAGCCTGGACGAGTTGAAAGACAAAGCGGTGATCGAGCGCCGATTTGAACCACAGTGCGGCGAAGAGGAGAAGGAAAGGCTCTATGCCGGCTGGAAGAAAGCCGTGGACCGCACACGGGACTGGGAACCGCACGAAACGGCGGATTAGCCCCACATCCTCTGTAGGAGCCAACTTGTTCGCGAAGCGCCTTCACTGACGTATCGCATCAGGTGCCTCGCCAACAAGTTGGCTCCTCCAGAAGCTCTGATCCCGCTTCATATTTTCCGGCTGACAGGCAACGCGCGCCTACGGCATGATGGGCGCCCTTGCCCGAAGGAAAAAAAATGAATCTGCCACCCCGTCAACAGCAGATCCTCGAGCTGGTCCGTGAGCGCGGCTACGTCAGTATCGAAGAGATGGCCCAGCTGTTCGTCGTTACCCCGCAAACCATTCGTCGCGACATCAACCAGCTGGCAGAAATGAACCTGCTGCGTCGCTACCACGGTGGTGCTGCCTACGATTCCAGCATTGAAAACACGGCTTACGCCATGCGCGCCGATCAGATGCGCGATGAAAAGCAACGCATCGCTGAAGCCATCGCCGCCCAGATCCCCGATCATGCCTCGTTGTTCATCAATATCGGCACCACGACGGAATCCATTGCCCGCGCCCTGCTCAATCACAATCACCTGAAGATCATCACCAACAATCTTCACGTCGCTTCGATTCTCAGCGGCAAAGACGATTTCGAGGTGTTGCTCGCCGGCGGCAATGTCCGCCGCGACGGCGGTGTGGTGGGTCAGGCCAGCGTCGATTTCATTACCCAGTTCAAGGTCGATTTCGCGCTGGTGGGGATCAGCGGCATCGACGAAGACGGCAGCCTGCTGGATTTCGATTATCAGGAAGTGCGGGTTTCCCAGGCGATCATCGCCAATGCGCGTCAGGTCATCCTTGCAGCCGACTCCAGCAAGTTCGGACGTAACGCGATGGTCCGCCTCGGTCCGATCACGCTGATCGATTGCCTGGTCACCGATCAGGCTCCTGTGCCAGCGCTGGCGCAATTGCTGACGCAGAACAAAATACGGTTGGAAGTGGTTTAAAGCCACTACGCTCGCGGCATAACGGGTGTACGCAAATCTGTGGGAGCGGACTTGTCCGCGAAGACGTCTGTACATCCGACATTTATCCGAAATCCATACACCGTATTCGCGGACCAGTCCGCTCCTACAGTTCAAGTTTAATGCGTCATCCTGGTGATGCCGACTAGTCGCACCATGTTCGCTTTTGTTCCTTTCCCCTCCCCTTGATCAGTATTTTCAATGAATACCGGCTGGCTGGGCCTGTGTGTTTGCGCTATGATTTTCGGAAATGAACATTAATGTTCGGATTTCACCTTTCATGGTCATCATTCGAACGCTAAAAAAACGCACACAGGAGGCTCCAATGCCCCATTCCACACTGCCTACGCCGCCACTCTCCGAGATCTACGACATTGCTGTCATCGGTGGCGGCATCAATGGTGTTGGCATTGCCGCAGATGCTGCCGGGCGCGGCCTGGCAGTTTTCCTGTGTGAAAAGGACGACCTGGCCAGCCACACCTCTTCGGCCAGCAGCAAATTGATCCACGGCGGCCTGCGTTATCTGGAGCATTACGAATTTCGTCTGGTGCGCGAAGCACTGGCCGAGCGCGAGGTGTTGCTGGAAAAAGCTCCACACATCGTCAAGCCCATGCGTTTCGTGCTGCCTCACCGCCCTCACCTGCGCCCTGCCTGGATGATCCGCGCCGGTCTGTTCATGTACGACCACTTAGGCAAACGCGAAAAGCTTGCAGCGTCCAAAAGCCTGCGCTTTGGCGCTGACAGCCCACTTAAATCCACCATCACCCGTGGTTTCGAATATTCAGACTGCTGGGTGGACGATGCCCGCCTGGTGGTGCTCAACGCGATGGCTGCCCGGGAAAAAGGCGCGCACATTCATACCCAGACCCGCTGCCTGAACGCCCGCCGCAACAAAGGCTTGTGGCACCTGAACATGGAACGTGCCGACGGCAGCCTGTTCTCGATTCGCGCAAAAGCCCTGGTCAACGCAGCCGGTCCTTGGGTCGCGAAGTTCATTCGCGAGGACTTGAAGCTGGAGTCTCAATACGGCATCCGCCTGATTCAGGGCAGCCATTTGATCATGCCGAAGCTGTACGAAGGCGAGAACGCGTTCATCCTGCAGAACGAAGATCAGCGCATCGTGTTTGCGATTCCGTATCTGGAGCGCTTCACAATCATTGGCACAACCGACCGCGAATACACCGGCGACCCGAGCAAGGTGGCGATCACCGAAGGTGAAACCGATTACCTGCTCAAAATTGTCAACGAACACTTCAAGGCGCAACTGAGCCGCGACGACATCATTCGCACCTATTCCGGCGTTCGTCCGCTGTGTAATGACGAGTCGGATAACCCATCGGCGATCACTCGTGACTACACGCTGTCCTTGTCGGGCAGTGCAGAAGAAGCGCCGATTCTTTCGGTGTTCGGCGGCAAACTGACCACTTATCGCAAGCTCGCTGAATCGGCCATGCAGCAATTGGCGCCTTTCTTCCCGCAGATGAAGTCAAGCTGGACCGCCAAAGGCAGCCTGCCGGGTGGCGAGAACATGACCACGCCAGAGGCATTGGCCGGCGAAATGCAACGGCGCTGCCCTTGGTTGCCCGCTGAAACCGCCCGACGCTGGGCCATTACCTATGGCAGCCGCGCATGGCGCATTGTCGAGGGCGTACAAAGTCTGACGGACATGGGCGAGCATCTGGGCGGCGGCTTGTACTCCCGTGAAGTCGATTACCTGTGTGCCGAGGAATGGGCAACCCAGGCCGATGACATCCTGTGGCGCCGGACCAAGCTGGGCTTGTTCACCACCGCAGAGGAGCAGCACAACGTTCAGGTTTACCTGGATAAGGTTGCCAGCAGCAAAGGCGCCATCGCAGCCGCCTGATTGCTCCAAATGGGATAACAATTTGGGAGGGAGCTTGCTTGTGATAGCGGACGCCCGAGTGCAGATGATTTTGACTATGCCAACATCATCGCGAGCAAGCTCCCTCCTACTTAGTGGCAGCACAACCATATTGCATTCGGTTTTCCGAACGCATCTCCCTCGGTAATTCGGCATCCCGGATGTCGCCTGCCTCCCGCTCAACCTTCCTCGACTTAATAACCCGAAAGATCAATGGGTTAGGCTGCTCCACCTCTTTGGCATGAGTCATGCTCTACACTTGTCCACGATTGCTCCGACCGTAGCGTGCGCCTGATTGGGCCGCCGTTGAAGCGTTCTGAAACAAGCGGGCCGTCCAATACCCGGTCCCATAAAAAAAACAAAGTCGAGGATTCATTGATGCGCATCGTTCCCCATCTCCTGGGCGCAGCTATCACTGCCGCTCTGCTCACCACTCCAGTTTTCGCCGCCGAACTCACCGGCACTCTGAAGAAAATCAAAGAGTCTGGCACCATCACCCTCGGTCACCGCGACTCTTCCATTCCGTTTTCCTACATCGCCGACGCCTCAGGCGTTCCGGTTGGCTACTCAGCCGACATCCAGCTGAAGATCGTCGAAGCGATCAAGAAAGACCTGGACATGCCGGACCTGAAGGTCAAATACAACCTGGTTACCTCCCAGACCCGTATCCCGCTGGTACAGAACGGCACTGTTGACGTTGAGTGTGGTTCTACCACCAACAACGCCGAGCGCGCTCAGCAGGTCGACTTCTCCGTCGGCATCTTCGAAATCGGTACGCGTCTGCTCTCTAAAGCTGATTCGTCCTACAAAGATTTCGACGATCTGAAAGGCAAGAACGTCGTCACCACCGCTGGCACCACCTCAGAACGCATTTTCAAGTCCATGAACGCTGACAAGCAGATGGGCATGAACGTCATCTCCGCCAAAGACCACGGCGAGTCCTTCCAGATGCTGGAATCGGGTCGCGCCGTAGCTTTCATGATGGACGACGCACTGCTCGCCGGTGAAATGGCCAAGGCCAAAAAACCCACCGACTGGGCCGTGACCGGTACTCCACAGTCCTACGAAATCTACGGCTGCATGGTTCGCAAGGGCGATGCTGACTTCAAGAAAGCCGTCGACGACGCCATCGTTGCAACCTACAAATCGGGCGAGATCACCAAGATTTACGACAAGTGGTTCACCCAGCCGATTCCACCAAAAGGCCTGAACCTGATGTTCCCGATGAGCGAACAGCTCAAGGCTCTGATCGCCAACCCCAACGACAAGCCAGCGCCGGAAAAGAAGGCCTGAGTCTTCACTCGTGAAAGCCTGATCCTGGGGAAGCTTCGGCTGCTCCAGGATTTGCTAATAAGAAAGCGTGCATAACGATCGATCAGAGGGGAGACCCTGATGAATTACAACTGGGACTGGGGCGTGTTCTTCAAGTCCACGGGCGTTGGCAGCGAGACCTATCTGGACTGGTACATCACCGGGCTGGGCTGGACCATCGCAATTGCCGTCGCTGCCTGGATCATCGCGTTAATCCTGGGCTCAGTGCTCGGGGTCATGCGCACGGTGCCAAACCGTCTGGTATCGACCATCGCCACGGTTTACGTGGAAATTTTCCGTAATGTGCCACTGCTGGTGCAGCTGTTCATCTGGTACTTCCTGGTGCCGGACCTGCTGCCCGAGAACCTGCAGGAGTGGTACAAGCAAGACCTCAACCCCACCACCTCGGCGTTTCTGAGCGTGGTCGTGTGCCTGGGCCTGTTCACTGCTGCGCGGGTCTGCGAGCAAGTGCGCACCGGTATTCAGGCGTTGCCCCGCGGTCAGGAATCCGCCGCCCGGGCAATGGGCTTCAAGCTGCCGCAAATCTACTGGAACGTGCTGCTGCCTCAGGCATACCGCATCATCATTCCGCCGCTTACCTCCGAATTTCTCAACGTGTTCAAGAACTCGTCCGTGGCCTCGTTGATCGGCTTGATGGAGTTGCTGGCACAGACCAAACAGACCGCTGAATTCTCGGCCAACCTGTTCGAAGCCTTCACCCTGGCGACGCTGATCTACTTCACCCTGAACATGAGCCTGATGCTGCTGATGCGCGTGATCGAGAAGAAAGTCGCGGTGCCCGGCCTGATTTCCGTGGGGGGCAAATAATGGACTTCTCTGGAATCGTCCCCGCCATCCCCGGCATGTGGAACGGCATGATCATGACCCTGCAGTTGATGGTCATGGGCGTCGTAGGCGGCGTCATTCTCGGTACGCTGCTGGCTTTGATGCGCTTGTCGTCAAGCAAGTTGCTGTCCAACGTGGCAGGCGCGTACGTCAACTATTTCCGTTCCATCCCGCTGCTGCTGGTCATCACCTGGTTCTATCTGGCTGTGCCGTTCGTGCTGCGCTGGATCACCGGGGAAGACACACCAATCGGCGCATTCACCTCCTGCGTCGTGGCCTTCATGATGTTCGAAGCGGCGTATTTCTGTGAAATCGTCCGCGCCGGTGTGCAGTCGATCTCCCGGGGGCAGATGGGCGCCGCGCAAGCGCTGGGCATGACATACGGCCAGATGATGCGCCTGATCATCCTGCCTCAGGCGTTCCGCAAGATGACCCCGCTGCTGCTGCAGCAGAGCATCATCCTGTTTCAGGACACCTCGCTGGTCTACACCGTGGGCCTGGTGGACTTCCTCAACGCCTCGCGCTCCAGCGGCGACATCATTGGCCGTTCCAATGAATTCCTGATCTTCGCCGGTCTGGTCTACTTCATCATCAGCTTCGCTGCCTCGCGCCTGGTGAAGCTTCTGCAGAAAAGGTTTGCCGTATGATTTCCATCAAAAATATCAACAAGTGGTATGGGGACTTTCAGGTACTGACCGATTGCAGCACCGACGTCGCCAAAGGCGAAGTGGTGGTGGTCTGCGGTCCGTCGGGCTCGGGTAAATCGACCCTGATCAAATGCGTCAACGCGCTGGAGCCGTTCCAGAAAGGCGACATCGTGGTCGACGGCACGTCCATCGCCGACCCGAAGACCAATTTGCCGAAACTGCGCTCGCGCGTGGGCATGGTGTTCCAGCATTTCGAGCTGTTCCCGCACCTGACCATCGTCGAAAACCTGACCATCGCGCAGATCAAAGTGCTGGGCCGCAGCAAGGAAGAAGCCACCAAAAAAGGCCTGGCCCTGCTAGAACGCGTCGGGCTTTCGGCTCACGCACACAAGCATCCAGGGCAACTCTCCGGTGGCCAGCAGCAGCGCGTGGCGATTGCCCGTGCGTTGGCGATGGACCCGGTGGTCATGCTGTTCGACGAACCGACCTCGGCCCTTGACCCGGAAATGGTCAACGAGGTGCTGGACGTCATGGTGCAACTGGCCCACGAAGGCATGACCATGATGTGCGTGACCCACGAAATGGGCTTCGCCCGCAAAGTGGCAAACCGGGTGATCTTCATGGACCAGGGCCAGATCGTCGAGGACTGCGCCAAGGAAGAGTTCTTCGGTGATGTCAGCGCACGTTCCGAACGTGCCCAGCAGTTCCTCGCCAAAATCCTGCAGCACTAACACGCCCCACAAGGGCACAAAACCTGCCGGCCGGTCGTTTCCGCTACCCAGGAAACGCGCGGCTGGCTGGTTCAGGACGACTGTGATGAAATGCGACCCCCCTCTCTATCGCGACCCGCCGCCATCACTCGCCGTGAAACCCCGTCTGATCCGCCAAATGTTTCTGCCGCCGCTGATCATCCTGTTGATGATCGGGCTGGGCTACGTCACCTATCTGCTGAGCGAAACCAACGGTATCAAGGCGCTGAGCGAGAACGGTGAGCGTCAGCTTGAGTTGCATGCGCGTACCGTCGAAAGCGAGATCAACAAGTACAACTATTTGCCGAGCGTGCTGGAGCTTGAGTCCAACGTGTCGGACCTGCTCAACGCCCCCTCCCCCGAGCTGCGCGGCAAGGTCAACGATTACCTCGAGGGCCTGAATCGCCGCAGCCGCAGCCGTGCGATTTATGTGCTCGACACCACGGGTCGTGTGCTGGCTACCAGCAACTGGCGCGATGCCGACAGTTATCTGGGCGAAGACCTGTCGTTCCGCGCCTACTATCAGGACGCCATTCGCGGTTTGCCCGGGCGCTTTTACGGGATCGGCAGCACTACCGGCGAGCCGGGTTATTACCTGGCTCACGGCCTGGAAGAGAAAGGCAAGATCATCGGCGTGGCGGTGATCAAGGTCCGTCTGGAGGCCCTGGAAGAGCGCTGGCAGCGGGCGCGCCTGGAAGCATTCGTCAGCGACGAGAACGGCATCATCATCTTGTCCAGCGACCCGGCCCGGCGCCTGAAGTCGGTGCGCGCCCTCACCCCGGAAGTCAAAGAACGCCTGGCGCGCAGCCTGCAATACTACTGGTGGCCGCTCAACGAGTTGGTGCCGTTGGAGCGCGAATCGATTTCCGAAGGGGTAGAAAAACTCACCTTCCCGGCCAACAGCAGCGTCGATCATGAGCACACCGTGGTCAGCTATCTGGCGCAAACCCGGGATCTGGCCGACACACCGTGGCACCTAACTTTGTTGACCCCGCTCGAAGATCTGCGTCGTGAAGCGGCCAATCAAGGGATGCTGGTCGCCGTGGCCTGTGCGTTGGTGGCGTTTCTACTGATTGCCTGGAACGAGCGACGCAAGGTGATTGCTACCCGTCTTGCGGCACGCGAAGCACTGGAGCAAGCCAACAACGAACTGGAGCGGCGGATCACCGAACGCACCGCAGACCTGCGCGCCAGCAACGAACGGCTCAAGGGTCAGATCCGTGAACGTCGGCAAGCCGAAGACACCTTGCGACAGGCTCAGGATGAGCTGGTGCAAGCCGGAAAACTGGCTGCCATTGGGCAGATGTCGACCAGCATTGCCCACGAACTCAACCAGCCGCTGGCGGCGTTGCGCACGTTGTCCGGCAATACTGTGCGTTTTATCGAGCGCGGCATGCTTGATACCGCCAGCACCAATCTGCGCACCATCAATGACCTGGTCGATCGCATGGGCCGCATTACCGCCAGCCTGCGCGCCTTTGCCCGTCGCGGGGAAGACAAAGGCCAGGCCTCACTGGGCAAGGCGGTCGAAGCGGCGTTGCAACTGCTCGCTGCGCGCCTGGAAAAAAGCGCGCTGCAACTGCACCAGGATTTCAACGACGTTGCGCTGATGATCGATCAAACCCGCCTGGAGCAGATTCTGGTCAACCTGATTGGTAATGCGCTGGATGCAATGCAGGCCCAGCCTTTGCCGCAACTGTGGCTGGAGGGCGAAGCGGTTGAAGGACGCTATCGCCTGCGCGTGCGGGACAACGGGCATGGCATCGACTCCGAAGCGCGCAAGCACCTGTTCGAACCGTTTTTCACCACCAAACCGGGCGAGCAAGGGCTTGGGTTGGGCCTGACCCTCTCCGCCAGCCTTGCTGCTGCGGCCGGCGGCAGTCTGAACGCCGAGCATCCGCCGGAGGGTGGCACAGTGTTTGTGTTGAGTGTGCCGTTGGTCACTTCGGAAGCGAACGTATGAAGCTTGATTACCAAATAAGGTCTCGTGGGAGGGAGCTTGCTCGCGACGAGATAGCTGACGCGCCAAAAATGTTTCGAATGTACCTGCCTTTCGCGAGCAAGCTCCCTCCCACGAAAAGAATTGCGTTTTCCATTACGTTGGCGATCCATTGCCCGCCTCCACGCGTTCCAGATGAGCAACCTCATGAACACTGACCTCACCGTCCTCATCGTCGAAGACGACCCCCATGTTTTGCTCGGCTGCCAGCAGGCGCTGGCGCTGGAAGACATCCACAGCGAAGGCGTTGCCAGCGCCGAGGAAGCCCTGGAGCGGGTGGGCGATAACTTCCCGGGCATCATCGTCAGTGACATTCGGCTGCCGGGCATCGATGGTCTGGAATTATTGACGCGCCTCAAGGCGCGGGACCGCAGTCTGCCAGTGGTGCTGATCACCGGGCACGGCGACGTAACCATGGCCGTCAACGCCATGCGCGACGGCGCCTACGATTTCATGGAAAAGCCGTTCTCCCCCGAGCGCCTTGTCGATGTGGCGCGGCGTGCGCTGGAACAACGCGGGCTCGCGCGGGAAGTCTGGTCGTTGCGCAAGCAATTGGCCGAACGTGATTCGCTGGAGGGCAAAATCATCGGTCGTTCTGCGGCCATGCAGCAGCTGCGGGCACTGATCGCCAACGTCGCCGACACCTCGGCCAATGTTTTGATCGAAGGCGAGACCGGGACCGGTAAGGAACTGGTCGCCCGATGCTTGCACGATTTCAGTCGGCGGCATGCTCAACAGTTCGTCGCGCTGAACTGCGGCGGGCTACCGGAAAACCTCTTCGAAAGCGAGATTTTCGGCCACGAGGCCAATGCGTTCACCGGCGCGGGCAAACGTAGGATCGGCAAGATCGAACACGCGCACAACGGCACGCTGTTCCTTGATGAAGTGGAAAGCATGCCGATCAGCCTGCAGATCAAGCTGCTGCGAGTGCTGCAGGAGCGCACGCTGGAACGGCTCGGCTCGAACCAGAGCGTGGCGGTGGATTGCCGGGTGATCGCCGCGACCAAATCGGATCTGGCCCAGCTGAGCAAAGTCAGCCAGTTCCGCAGTGACCTCTATTACCGCCTGAACGTGGTGGCGCTGGAGATACCGCCGCTGCGTGAGCGGCGCGAAGACATCCTGCAGCTGTTCGAGCACTTTTTGCAGTTGTCATCGTTGCGCTTTGATCGCGAGCCTGCGCAGCTGGACCCGCAAACGATGTCGGCGCTGATGAGCCACGACTGGCCAGGCAACGTGCGCGAACTGCGCAACGTGGCTGAGCGCTATGCTCTGGGGCTGCCGGCGTTCAAGACAAGCGGCGCGATCGCAGACAGCCAGAGCCTGGGATTTTCCGAGGCGGTGGAGGCCTTCGAGAAAAACCTGCTGAGCGAGGCGTTGCAACGCAGCGGCGGCAATCTCAGCCAGGCCAGCCAGGAACTGGGCATGGCCAAGACGACGCTGTTCGACAAGGTCAAAAAGTACGGGTTGGGGTGACCGGTCGGTTGGCTGATCGGTGATTGCTTCTGGCCGGAGGCCGTAGGAGTCCAGCTTGCTGACGATGGGCCGCGCAGCGGCCCCCAAACCATTCGCATCGGGTGCACCTGCCCAACCGGATTTGCCGGTTTACTGCCGGTGCCCGGCAGATCGCCTGCAAGCATTGCTCCTACGCCCTCCGGGCAGAATCAAAAGCCCCGTTCCTACAGATCGGCGCTTGCTGCGATGAGGTCGTCCACTTCTTGAGCGGTGGGCGATGTCGCCGGGCCCCAGCGCGTCACGGCAATCGCCGCCGCCGCATTGGCCCGCAACGCCGCCTGTTCCGCCGAATGTCCCGCCGCCAGATTGGCGAGCAACACCCCGGCATGGGCATCACCCGCGCCATTGGTGTCGATGGCTGTCACCGGAAAGCCGCGCACGTGCTGGGTTTTGCCCCCCTGACGAAGCCAGCAACCCTGCGGTCCGTCGCGCACTACAATCAGCGCGTCGCGCTTGAGCAATTGACTTAACCGATCTAGCGCATCCGCAATCGCCTCGCACTGGGTAAAACGCAGCGCCTCTTCGCAATTGCTAGTCCACAGCGTGATCAGCGGCAACACGGCGCTCATCTGCGGGCCGTCCGGCGAATTGACCAATGGGCCCGGGTCGAACACCACCCCAGCGCCCTCGGGCAAATCAGCCAGCCATCCCAGCAAACTCGGCACCTTGTCCTTGTGCAGCAGGCTGTAACCACTGACAAACACATAATCTTGGGCCTGCACCGAAACGCTGTCCAAATCCTGCGCCGACAACCCGCCTTCGGCACCCACGTAGGAAATGAACGAACGCTCAGCGGACGGCTCGATCAGCGCCACCGACAAACCGGTGTCCTGATCGACCGACGCTGGCGTGGCGATTTCGATGCCCTCAACCACCATCGACTGACGCGCCAGATCACCGAATCGCCCCTTGCCGTGGCGACCGAGGTACACCGTTTGCAGACCATTCCTACAGGCAGCGGCCATCACATTGAAGCCCCCGCCCGTCTCGAATTTCGCCGAACTGGCAAGCACGTCGCCACCCGAACGGGGCAGCGCGTCGAGGGCCATGACCAGGTCAACCACAACCTGGCCTGTATAAAGCAATCTAGCGGGCATGAGCAGACTCGTTCGTGGCAAGACGGCGGTCGCGAGACCCGCCAAGAAGTGCATACAGGCCACCGGCAACCACGAAGGTCACGATCCAGCCCAGGCCGTTATGTCCGAACCAGGAGTCCGACAAAAAGCCCTTGAACAGCACGTTTTCCGGGGTGGTGGCGACGGTGGTGAAGCTGAAGCCAAGGATGATCGCCAGGGCCCACGCACCGACCGCACGCCACTCCACGCCACCGCGATACCAGTAAGCGCTGGTTGGCGTGGTGTCCATCAGGTCTTTGGCCGAGTAGTAATGGCGATGGATCAGGTCGACGATGAAGATTCCGACCCACGCGGTGATCGGCACGGCCAGCATCGAAATGAAGGTAATGAACGGGCCGTAGAAACTGTCGGCGATCAGCATGAAGTAGATCGAGCCGGCGAAAATCGCCACGATGTCGACGATCACCGCGTGCACCCGTTTGATCTTCAAGCCCAGGGTCAGTGTGGTCAAACCGGCGGAGTACACCGAGAGGTTGTTGGACAGCAACAGCCCGCCAAAGGCAGTGATCAGGTAAGGAACGGCCATCCAGGTCGGCAGCAATTCACGAATCGCAATGATCGGGTCAGTAGCCGATGCCAGGTGATCATTGCCCACCGACAGCAGCCCGCCGAGGGTAATCAACAGCACCAGCGGAATGCCCGCACCGAACGCTGCGGACGCCACAAGCCCCGCCGCTTTGACGCTGCGATGTTGATAACGCGACATGTCCGCACCCGCGTTGGCCCAACCAATCCCGGTGCCTGCCGCCATGGTGCCGACACCGATGATCATGGCGCTGAGCGGCGCGGGTGTGGCGTTGAATACCGCTGTCCAGTCGATATGGGCAATCAGGAAACCGCCGACCACGATATTCAATGCGCCAAAGATGTAAGTCGCCCACTTCTGGATCACCAGCAGCGTGGCATGACCAAGGCCGGAAACCGACAGCGTCATCAGCACGAAGATCGCGATGAACACCAGGGTCAGGCCCGGCGCGCTCTTAGCTTCGACGGGGGTGCCGAACAGGATCGCGCACAGCGACAGCAGTACGAACGCAGCCGTTGTCGTGTTGACCGTTTCCCAGCCCAACCGCGACATGAGCGAAACGATGGTAGGACCGATATTGCCGCGCACGCCGAAAATGGCGCGGGACAGCGTCAGACTCGGCGCTCGGCCACGTCGACCAGCGATGGAAATGACCCCGACCACCGCGAATGAACCCGCCGCGCCGAGAATCGCGACGATGATCGCCTGCCCGATGGACAGCCCCCGAAACGCAATGAGCGTCGCGCCCAGCGGCAATCCGAGGATGCTGATGTTGGCCGCGAACCAGACCCAGAACAGTTGCAGCGGATGGCCGTTGCATTCGTTTTCCGGGACTGGCTCGATGCCGCGTGTTTCAAGTTGTCCTGCGCCTTGAGTGGCGTTGGATGAAGTCATGGGTTTGCTCCTGTTGCCGTTTATTCTGGTTGTGGGCAGTGCGCAATCCAAACGACATCCGTGTCATGCGGGGCTTTTCAGGCTGCAAAAAGCCCCGGGTCGCCGCCGAACAGTCGGCCGCGACTTGTCAGTCTTATTAAATGTTCTGCGTTGCTGCGGGTCGGGTGTCAGACCGCTCGCAGGGACAACAAATGCTCGACCAGCGAATACAGATCCAGATCGTTGACGGCCTTGATCTGCTCGATCATGTCCGCAGGCCAAGCGTTCAAGCCCTGGCACGCACCGAGCATGGCGCCGAGGATGGCCGCAATGGTGTCGGTGTCGCCGCCAAGGCTGGCCGCCATGCACACGGCATCGAACGCCGGCAACCGACCGGCTGCCACCTGATGCGCCAGTGCAAACGCTGCCACCACCGACTCCTGCGACGCCACCGATGTGCCGATCACGTCGTAGATCAATGTCGGCAGTTGCTGGTTATCGCAATCAGCACAGAGTTTTTGCGCCCACTGAATACGCGCAGCAATACGACCGCCAGCGACCCAGTGACCAAACTTTTCAGCCTGCTGCGCAACCTTCACGCCAACGTCCAGCGCATCGCTCAGGGACTTGCCGTTGATGCCTGCGGAGACCACTGCTGCCACGGCAGCGGCGCTGGAAATGCCCAGCGTTGTGTTATGGGTGACCTGACAGGCCTGAACGACCGCTTCGACGAATTGCACCTGATCGCTCACATCGGCTGCGATACCCACAGGAGTAATCCGCATCGCGGCGCCATTGGTAGTGCCGAAGCGGCCAGCCTCTTCGGGGCTGTGGCCAGCGAGAATCATTTCAATGGCCCGTTTGGTCGACGGGCCAAGGAGATCCTGGGAGCCCTTGGCCTGCATGACCGCTTCCCAGTCGATCAGGCTCTGCGCCAGGTCCGAGGGATCAATCTGCCCTCCCCCGGTCACCAGCAATTCGCCCACCAGAACCGCCTGCTCGGTGTCATCGGTGATGGAACCGGCGGCCATGTTCGGTGCAATCGGCTGGTCGGCGTCCGCTGCGGTCAGCGTAGTGATGCGGCCGAAGCGTTGCTGGATCTGTTCGCGACTCAAGGACTGGGTCGGCATGCCCAGGGCATCGCCCAGTGCCAGGCCGTAAAACGCGCCGAGTGCGCGGTCGCGGGTATCGATAAGGGCGGTCATGAGGAGGTTCCAAACGCCAGATGCAGTCGAAAATGCACGGGGTCCAGAAGACTTTCCACATGCTCCATGAAACGTTCGCGGCGATCGTAAGTGGTGCGCAGGGCCTTGAGGAAGACTGTGCCGGGCTCGCGCATGACCAGCGTGGCATCGTCGGCGGACAACGGTTCTGCGCCGATCCACTGATCGCCACGATCACCGACGAAACCGTGAGCGGCCAGGGTGATGGTCAACGAGTCTTCGATCAGGCCGGTTTTCGGCACGCCTTCCAGGCCATCGCTGGCCGGGATCAGTGCACGCTCCAATGACACGACATTGCCATCGGCAGCGGTACGACGGCGGTCAAGCGCGATGAAGTGACGGGTGCCGAATCGGCTTTCCAAATCCGGACGCTCGACTTCGACCAGACGCAAAATCTCAGTGTCGATCCGCGCGCCAGTGTCAGCCAGGGCCTGCGCCCAGCCGCTGCGCTGATCCAGAGAGATGCCGTCGTAGGTCACAATCGAACCGACACCCGATTGGGTGGCGATGTAATTGCGCCGCTTGAGTTCGGAAAGGGCCTCACGCAGCGTGCCACGACTGACATCGAATTCCTGCGCCAGCAAATGCTCGCCGGGCAGCAGGTCACCGGACTCCATCTCACCGGATTCGATGCGTCGGGCGAGCTCGTCGACCACGCGTTTTTTCTTGTCAAATCGAACATGTCTAATCATGTACAAATTGATAGCGGAAAACCGGCGTCCTGATCAAGCGATTTTTGTTACACGTCCAAAATGGATTAAGTCAGCTGTAATGCTTTCGCGGACGAGTCCGCTCCCACAAGTCCAGCGCCGAGCCAGTGAGAGCGGACTTGTCCGCGAAGAAGCCTGCGCCGATCCAGGCAGAATCAAAGGCTCAAATGACCTTGCCCTGCTCATCAATCACCTGACGAATGGCACTGACAAACACGTCCACCGGCTGCCCTCCTGACACGGCGTATTGATCATTGAACACGATGGTCGGCACCGAACTCACGCCGCGCTGTACCCACAGCCGCTCGATTTCGCGCACCTGGGCGCTGTACTCATCCGAGCCGAGAATGGCCTCGGCGCGCAGGCGGTCAAGCCCGACTTTTTGCGCAGTGTCGGCCAGTACGCGATGGCTGGACGGATCGGCGTGCTGACTGAAGTACGCGGTAAAAAGGGCGCTTTTAAGTTCGTGCTGCTTGCCTTCCAGTTCGGCCCAATGCAGCAGGCGATGGGCGTCAAAGGTGTTGTAAATACGCCGTTCGCCCTCTTTGAACACAAAACCCAGCTCAGCACCGCGCTCGCGGATGTGCTCGCGATTGGCTTTGGACTGCTCAGGCGTTGAGCCGTATTTCTGGAAGATGTGTTCGTTGAGGTCCTGGCCTTCGGGCGGCATGTGCGGGTTGAGCTCGAAGGGCTGGAAGTGGATCTGTGCCTGAACGTCGTCGCCCAGGTATTCCAGCGCCTGATCCAGCGCACGCAGACCGATGACGCACCAAGGGCAGGAAACGTCGGAGATGAAATCGATTTTCAGCGCAGTGCTCATGCAAAGGCTCACTCGGTGGGAGGAAACTTCGCACGATACGCTGATGTTGTTTCCGGGCGAAGCCCGTTGGAGCGAGGCGTGCCGCGAAGATGCCGGATTGACTTTTCACATACTGAATCGGTGTCGTCGACTTCGCAGGCAAGCCTCGCTCCAACAAAGATTGCTAGAGCTGTGCAACGTGCGAAGCATCCTCGCGATGCTCCCGCAGATACGGCAGCACTGCCCCAAGCAAAGGCGCTTTGAACGCCTCTTGAAACCGATGGGCCAGGCCGGGAATGAGTTTGAGCTGGCTGCCCTGAATGTGCGCGGCGACGTGAATCCCGTGCATCACCGGGAGCAACGGGTCTGCCGTGCCGTGCACCACCAACGTGGGTACGCGCAGGCGGTTCAACAATTCCACGCGGCTCGGTTCTGCCAGGATCGCCAGAATCTGCCGTTTCACCCCTTCAGGATTGAACGCGCGATCGTAGGAAGCGGCGGCCTGTTGCAGCAGCGCTTGTCGGTCGTCTTTGACTTCCGGGCTGCCGAGCGCCGCCAGCAAATCCGCCTGTTGTTCTAAAGCGGTCTGCCGGTCCGGAGCACCACGCCGCGCCAACAATTGCAGCAACGCCGGGCTCGGCATCGGCAGGCCGGGCGCGCCGGAGCTGGTCATGATCAACGTCAGGCTTTCCACGCGCTTGGGTGCCATGTCAGCCAGGTGCTGGGCGATCATCCCGCCCATGCTCGCGCCCAGCACGTGGAACTGCTGCACGTGCAACGCGTCCATCAGGCGCAGCGCATCCTGCGCCATGTCGGTCAGCGAATACGGCGCTGACACCGGCAAGCCGATCTTGTAGCGCAGCACTTCATACGTGAGGTTTGGTGAAGCAGGCGCTTGTACCCAGGTCGATAGGCCGACATCGCGGTTGTCGTAACGAATGACGCGAAAGCCCTGCTGACAGAGCGCGACCACCACTTCGTCCGGCCAGTGAATCAGTTGCCCACCCAGGCCCATGACCAACAGCAACGCAGGGTCGGACTCGCGGCCGATGCTTTGATAGGCCAGGCGCACATCATTGAGCTCCGCCACTTGCGTGGGAACGTTGACATCGCATCGAGAAGCCGCAAAAGACGGCAGACCGCACAACAAGGCAGCCAGGAAAATTAAAACCCGCATGAAAAACACCGAAACGCAGAACCCCAGTAGGCCGCGAGTCTGATGAAGTTTTCCAAAGCGCGCTGCCACAGTTGCGTGACAGTTTGATGAAGGGGGCTGAGCGGTATGCGACCGGTTCCTGTAGGAGCGAACTTGTTCGCGAGACAATTCATCGGACACACCGCGTGAGCCGCCTCGCCAACAAGTTGGCTCCTACAGAAGCGCGTTCAGTTACGCCAACTCGCTGCGCAACTGCCGCGCCGCCGCGACCATGTTCACCAGCGCCGCTTCGGTCTCCGGCCAGGCGCGGGTCTTGAGGCCGCAATCGGGATTGACCCACAAGCGTTTCGCCGGAATGTGCTTCACCGCCTTGGTCATCAGCTTGACCATCTCCGCTGTGTCCGGCACCCGTGGCGAGTGGATGTCATAGACCCCTGGCCCGATGTCATTCGGGTAATCGAACGCCTCGAACGCTTGCAGCAGCTGCATGTCCGAACGCGAGGTCTCGATGGTGATCACGTCTGCGTCCATCGCCGCGATGGATTCGATTACATCGTTGAATTCGCTGTAGCACATGTGGGTGTGGATCTGCGTTTCATCGCGCACCCCGCAGGCGCAGAGCCGGAAAGCCTCCACCGACCAATCCAGATATTCCTGCCATTGGGCCCGGCGCAACGGCAAGCCCTCACGAAACGCGGCTTCGTCGATCTGCACGATCTTGATCCCGGCCTGTTCCAGGTCCGCCACTTCATCGCGAATCGCCAGCGCCAGTTGCTGCGCCTGCACCTTGCGCGACACATCTTCGCGAGTGAACGACCACATCAGCATCGTCACCGGGCCGGTCAGCATGCCCTTCATGACCTTGTCGGTCAGGCTCTGGGCGTAGCGGATCCAGTCCACGGTCATGGCGGCTGGGCGACTCAGATCGCCGAAGATCACGGCCGGTTTCACACAGCGCGAACCATAGCTCTGCACCCAGCCAAAACGGCTGAAGGCATAGCCGTCCAGCTGCTCGGCGAAATACTCGACCATGTCATTGCGTTCCGCCTCGCCATGCACCAGCACGTCCAGCCCCAGACGCTCCTGGGTTTCAACGGCGTGACGGATTTCCGCACGCATGGCGTCGTTGTAATCGTTGGCCGACAGCTTGCCCTGCTTCCACGCCTGACGCGCCAGGCGAATCGACGGGGTTTGTGGGAAAGAGCCGATGGTCGTTGTTGGAAACGCGGGAAGATTCAGTCGGGCGCTCTGCAGTTCGATGCGTTCAGCGAACGGCGACCGACGCTGGCTGTCAGCAGCGGTAATGGCTGCCAGACGTGCCTGAACGGCCGGCTTATGAATGCGTGGCGATTGCTGACGACTGAGTTGCACCGCGCGGCTTTGCGCCAGAGCAGCCTGAACCTGCGGCGCATCAGGTGTATTCAGCGCAGCGCTGAGCACAGCGATCTCTTCACACTTCTGCATCGCAAACGCCAGCCAGCTTTTCAGCTCGGCATCGAGTGTGTCTTCGCGCGCCAGGTCCACCGGGCTGTGCAGCAACGAACAGGAACTGGCGACCCACAGGTTGTCACCAAAACGCAGTTCAGCTTCCTTGAGCAAGGCCAGTGCGTTATCGAGATCACAGCGCCACACGTTACGGCCATTGACCACGCCCAAGGACAGGACTTTGTAGGTCGGCAGGCGATCAAGCACCAATCCGAGCTGATCAGGGGCGCGAACCAGATCGACGTGCAAGCCATCGACCGGCAGCGACACCGCAAGGCCCAGGTTATCTTCCAGGCCGCCAAAGTAGGTCGCGATGAGTTTTTTCAGCGGCGAATACTGCAGGCTGTGATAGGCGCGCTCGAAGGCATTTTTCCAGTCCTGGGGCAGGTCGAGGGCGAGAATCGGCTCATCGATCTGCACCCATTCCACGCCCTGCGCCGCCAGCCGACCGAGGATTTCGCCGTAGATCGGCAGCAACCGGTCCAGCAAATCCAGCTTGTCGAAGCCCTCACCCTTGGCCTTGCCCAGCCACAGATAGGTGAGCGGCCCGATCAGCACCGGCTTGACCTTGTGGCCCAGCGCGATGGCTTCGTCGACTTCTTCGAACAACTGCTCCCAGCTCAATTTGAAGCGTTGATCTTCGGTGAATTCGGGGACCAGATAGTGATAGTTGGTATCGAACCACTTGGTCAGTTCCTGCGCGTACTGAGTCTTTCCATGGTCGCCATGACCGCAGCAGCTGTCAGTGGCACCACGGGCCATGGCAAACAACGTGTCCAGCGTGGGCAGACGGCGTGGGTCTTGCGTGTCGGCGAAACGAACTGGGACTACGCCGAACGTCAGGGAGTGAGTCAGGACCTGGTCGTACCAGGCGAAGTCGCCAACCGGCAGAAGCTCGATGCCGGCGTCCTTCTGCAATTGCCAATGGGCGGCGCGCAGATCTCGGCCTACCCCACGCAAAGCGTCCTGATCAAGATCGCCCTTCCAGTAAGCTTCCAGTGCTTTTTTCAGTTCACGATCCGCGCCAATACGCGGGAATCCAAGGGTGTGGGCTAGGGCCATGTCAGGTCCTCCATGCAAAAGATGGCGCCATTGTCGACACTGGACACAACATGAGACAAACTCATTGTTTTCGTGTTGATCACAAGTTTTACTCATGGAGCACTGACTTGCTGGAAATCCGCCACCTTAAAACCCTGCATGCGCTGCGCGAAGCCGACAGCCTGGTTGACGCCGCTGACCGGCTGCATTTGACGCAGTCGGCGCTGTCGCACCAATTCAAAGAGCTGGAAGAACGCATGGGCATGCCGTTGTTCGTGCGCAAGACCAAACCGGTGCGCTTCACCAGCGCCGGGCTGCGCTTGCTACAACTGGCGGACTCAATGCTGCCGCAGCTGCGCGCCGCTGAACGTGACATCTCGAGACTGGCGGGTGGCGTCGCCGGACGCTTGCACATGGCGATTGAATGCCACAGCTGCTTTCAGTGGCTGATGCCGACCATCGACCAGTTTCGTGACGCCTGGCCCGAGGTTGAGCTGGACCTGGCGTCCGGCTTTGCTTTCGCGCCGCTTCCCGCGCTGGCCCGTGGCGATCTGGATCTGGTGGTCACCTCCGATCCGCTGGAACTGGTCGGCATCACCTATGTGCCGCTGTTCACTTACGAAGCGATGCTTGCAGTGGCCAATCAGCATGCGTTGGCCGGCAAGCCCTACATCGTGCCGGAAGATCTGACGACGGAAACGCTGATTACCTACCCTGTCGAGCGCGATCGCCTGGATATCTTCACGCGTTTTCTGGAGCCTGCGGACGTGGAACCGGCGCAGGTTCGCACCTCGGAGCTGACCGTCATGATGATGCAGCTTGTGGCCAGTGGCCGAGGCGTATGTGGGATGCCGCACTGGGCGCTGCATGAATACAGCTCACGGGGCTATGTGAAAGCCAAGCGTCTGGGCGAGAAAGGCCTGTTTGCCACGCTGTATGCCGCAATCCGAGCGGACATGCTGGACGCGCCGTACATGAGAGATTTTTTGTTGACGGCCAAGGACACGTCGTTTTCAACGCTGGACGGGGTGAGCGCGGTTCGGTAGGTAAAGCGCTGAGCGAACGCTTTTGTAGGAGCTGACGAGCAAGGCGAGGCTGCGATCGCGGTGGGTCAGATATACCGCATCGCAGCCTCGCGTTGCTCGTCAGCTCCTACAAAGGTGAGATGAGCTTAGGCAAACGCCTCATGCTTCAACGCACGCGATTCATCTGCGCGCTCGAAAGCCAGCACGATCAGGCGATCGATCAGCTCGGGATAGGTCAAGCCGCTGGCCTGCCAGAGTTTGGGATACATGCTGATGGAGGTAAAACCGGGCAGCGTGTTGATCTCGTTGATGATGATCTCGCGTGCGGCGGTGACGAAGAAATCCACCCGCGCCAGCCCAGCGCACCCTAGTACCTGATAGGCCTGCAGGGCCACCGCGCGGACTTCATCGCTCAGGTCCTGAGGCATATCGGCGGGAATGGCGATGCGCGCCTGACCATCGTTCAAATACTTGGTGTCGTAGGCATAGAACTCGTCATTGGCGATGACCTCGCCACACACGCTGACCTGCGCCTGGCGATTGCCAAGCACGGCGCATTCCACTTCGCGCCCCACCATGCCCTGCTCGATCAGAACCTTGTTGTCGTAATCGAAGGCCAGTTTCAGCGCATCGGCAAAACCTGCGGCGTCGATCACCTTGCTCACGCCGACGGACGACCCCTGGCACGCCGGCTTGACGAACATCGGCAGCCCCAGTTGCGCCGAAACACTGGCGAAATCCACGGACTGGCCGCGCTCAAGCACTACAAACGGTGCCACCGCGATGCCGGCGTCGCGCAGCAGACGCTTGGTCACGTCCTTATCCATGCACGCCGCCGAACTCAGCACGTCCGGGCCCACACAGGGGATATCCATCAGACGCAAAAGGCCCTGCAGAGAGCCGTCTTCGCCCAGATTGCCGTGGATGAGCGGAAACACCACGTCAATGCGCGGCAGTTCCAGCCCACTCACGACCTCGACGAATTGTGGCCCCTGGCTTCCCGGCAGCAGCGACAGCACAAGGCCGGACTCGCTGAGCTTGATAGTCGAAGGATCGGTCGCGTTCTGCAGGTAATCGCGCTCGTCAAAACGCAGCCAGCGGCCTTGTTTGTCGACGCCAATCAAGGTGATGAAGTAGCTGTTGCGATCAATCGCGTTGATCACGTTGCGTGCCGATTGCAGCGACACTTCATGCTCGGAGGATTGACCGCCGAAGACGATGGCGACTGATTTTTTCAAAACGCGAACTCCTGGATTTCAGGCCGCAAAGCTAAAAGCAATTTGCGGTCTACGTCCAGTCCCGCGATCGGCTGTTTACCGCTTTACCGACGGGTTTGTGACAAGCACAAAAAACCCGCGCCCTGAAAGAGCCATTCGGATCTTCCGGGGGCGCGGGCGGCGTGGCGGTCATTCAGCGGCAGATGAATCTTTTTTGCCAGCTGAACCAAAGGTTGCGAAACGCTTGTTGAAGCCAGCGATACGGCCTTCGGTCGTGGTTTTGCGTTGTTGCCCGGTGTACATCGGGTGCGAGGCACTGGACACATCCAGCGCGACATAGGGGTAGGTGTTGCCGTCGGTGTGCTGCTGGGTGCGCTCTGTATCGACGGTGGAGCCGATCAGGAAAAACACATCGGCCGCGGTGTCGTGGAACAGCACGGGGCGGTATTGCGGATGGATATCGGGCTTCATGTCTGTCTCCAGATTTAGATGATCATGTAATATGTTATACAGTAACCAAACCTGAAAGTTCAATTCAAACAATTTTTGTTACGGTTACATTTTTGGGCTTTTCCTGGTCCGGCGCAGGAGGCTAAGGTTCGCGCCGCTGCACGAGTGCTCACGCCTGATGCACCTTCAGGAATGGAGTGAAGAATTCACCAAGGAGGTTTTGCCATGTTAATGATCGACCGCTATGAACTGTCCCTCGCAGGCCAAGAACGCCTGACCCATGCCCATGATTCGCTGCGCGAACTCCACAACTACCTGCACAATTCCACTGCAGGCTACGATCTGTACACGCTCAAGGATCACGCCGAAAACGCACGCACGGCGCTCGATAAAGTGGTCGAGGACGCCACTGCCGTCGATGGCCGGGACGCATTCATGCGCAAGGCGTGCGAATGGGGGTTCATCGCCCTGGCGCCTGCCGAACGTGCGCTGATCCACAACGTGCGCGTGTGCAGCGCAGAAGGCGCAAAAGAGATCCATGAGATGGCGGAAAAAACGGCGAAAGCCAAGCCCTATGTCAGGACCGACATCTGAATCATCAGCGGCCCTGGCACTGAAAACAGGGGGCGCGCCGTGACCGCGAGCCCCCTTCCCTCATGCTGATTCCTGAAAGTCCATCTCAGGCGGCTGGCGACGAAAGCCACCGGTCAGCCAGGCCAGATAGATGCAGCCAATGGCAAGCCAGCTTACCCCGAGCATGATCGCCAGTTTGTCCAGGCTAATCATCAGCCACAGGTCCGCAAGCAGCCCGATCAACGGGAAAATCAAAAACAACAGCAGCTCACGCGGGCCGCGTTTTTCGCCGCCAATCCAGTAATGAAAAATCACCGACAGGTTGACCAGACTGAACGCCAGGAATGCGCCGAAATTGATGAAAGAGGTCGAGGTTGTCACATCGAGCTTGAGCGCCAGCAACGCCACCACCGCGCACAGCAAGATGCTGTTGACCGGCGTGCCATAACGCTCGTTCAAGGTCCCGAAAAAGCTTTTTGGCAGCACACCATCACGCCCCATCGCGAACAGAAGACGCGAGCCGCTGGCCTGGGCTGAAAGCCCTGACGTAAACTGGCCGACAATCAGCCCGATCAAAAACAACGTCACGAATACATCACCACCGATGTTGCGTGCGATTTCATAGGCGGCCGAATCGACGCTCTCAAATTTAAACGATGGATGTGCCAGCTGTACGAAGTACGACACACCGACAAAGATCATCCCGCCGATGAGCGTGATCAGCATGATCGCCCTGGGAATGGTGCGGCGTGGGTCTCTGGTTTCCTCGGTCAAGGTGCTCACCGCGTCGAAACCCAGGAAGGAGTAACAGGCAATCGCGGCACCGCTCATGATCAACGGCATTTGCATGTCGCCGTTGAAGAACGGCGTCAGCGTCCACAGCGGTTTGCTGGCATCGCCCCCGATGTAGTGGATGCACAGGCCGACGAATGCTGCGAGCACCAGAAACTGCACGATCATCAACAACGCATTGACCGTATTGGCCAGTTTGAGCCCCATGATGTTGATCAGGCTGGTGATCACGATAAACGCCAGCACCCAGATCGGCTGCGGGATTGACGGGAAGGCTGACCCCAGATAGGCCGCACCGATCAGCCAGATGGCCATGGGCAAAAACAGATAATCGAGCAGCACCGCCCAGCCGGCGATAAATCCGAGTTTGGGGCTGATGGCTTTTCGCACGTAGCTATAAGCAGAACCCGCCACCGGAAACGCCGAGGCCATGCGTGCGTAACTCATGGCGGTGAAGAACATCGCCACCAAGGCCGCCAGATAAGCCGCTGGCACCGCACCATTGGTGGACTGCGCCAGAATGCCGAACGTGCCGAGCACGATAATGGGTGTCATGTAAGCGATGCCGAACAGCACCACCGACCCTAACGAAAGGGTGCGTTGCAAACGAGCCATGAGCGACTACTCCGAATTTATAGGTTTTATGGCAGAGAAAAGTTCGGCAGAACAAAGGCATTTCTTATGGAAAATCAGCTACGGGTGGATCGTCCGCTTATGGATGCGGATCGATCGCGAAGTCACTGCTTATGGGTGTGGTATCAACAACTCCCGGCGACCGTCCGGGTGCTCAATCACTTCGCCCGGCAACCGCAGGCGCTGATCATCCAGGTAGCGGTAATCACGCCGCGCAGCTGTCAGTTGGTCCAGGTCCAGTTCAACGCTGAAATGGCATTCTTCGCGCCCGGCTTCATGAAGCACCGCACCAAAGGGGTCCACCAGCGCACTACCGCCGGCGAACACCAGGCCGCCCTCGCCTTCGCCAACGCGGTTGACCATCAGCGCAAACGCCTGGTTTTCCTGGGCTCGGGCCATGATTGCAGTGCGATGGGTCGGACCGTAAGGGTCCATATTGCCGTTGGTGACGATGATCAGATCGGCGCCCAGTTGAGCCAGCGCGCGGGCGGACTCGGGGAATTCAATGTCGTAGCAAATCAGCATCCCGACCCGCAGCCCATTCCATTGGCAAGTGGCGTAGCGGTCGCCAGGGCTGAACACACCGCGATCCGACGCCCATAAATGGGTTTTGCGATAGCGCAGCGCAACGCCATCGGGGGTAATCAACACGGTGGTATTGAAGAACTGCCCCTGATCGCTCTCCGCGAAGCCGATGACTACCGATACCTTGCGCTCGCGTGCCGCCCGCACCACGGCCTGTACAGTGGGGCCGTCCAGCGGCTCGGCGACACTGGCGACGGTGTCGCTCGACGGAAACCCCATCAGGTGCGTTTCCGGAAATACGATCAGCGCGGTATCGCTGGCGCACGTCGCAATGGCGGCCAGTGCACGTTGCAAGTTGTGTGCGGTGCCGTTGTCCTGCCCCGTCAGCTGGGCGAGTTCGACCTTCATGGGTTTTCCTTATCGAGTGGCGTGGCCGGTCAGGCACAAAATGCTGGCCTGATCATTGGCTCTGCGGGCAGTATGCGCATCAGCCAGTGTTACGGGGTATTACGCAGCTGTAGTAACCCAATAGGGGTAGATCAATGACAATCGTGCTTGGGGATATCGCATGGCATCGCTCGGTGGCGCAGATGATCGATGCTCTGGACAAACCCAACTTCTGGGCGCAGCTGGTGCGCCTGCTCAATCAGTACGTCAGTTTCGATAGCTGGGTCGTGCTGCAATTCAGCACCCGTGAGCGCCCTATGGTGTTTGCCGAATCCCCCGGCGAAGACGGCAGCCCCGACCAGTTGTTTCAGGACTATCTCAAAGGCCTGTATTTGCTCGACCCCTTTTACATCGCCAGCCGCGAACGCTCGCAAACCGGACTGTTTCGTCTGGCCGAGGTTGCGCCTGAGCATTTTGAGTTGACCGAGTATTACCAGCGCTACTTCCGGCTCAATGTGGTGGCCGATGAAATCCAGTTCAATTGCCAGCTCGATGCCGATCGCACGCTGTGCCTGTCCCTTGGCTCGACCCAGCGCTTTAGCCCCGACACGGTTGCCTTGTTGTCGTTGATCGAGCCGTGGGTCGTGGCGCTGCTGCGCCAGCGATTGCCGTTCGAGCTGGCAGAACCTGTGTCAGACGACGAGGCGCCACCGGCGCCGCATCCGGTCAACGATTGGCGCACTCAGCTGGAGGTTTCAGTCCTGCAAAGTCGCGGGGCGCAGCTGACCGCACGCGAACTGGATGTCGGACGATTGATGCTCAGCGGGTGTTCGAGCAAGGAAATCGCCCGCAAGCTGGTGATTTCCACCGAAACCGTGCGCGTGCACAAGAAACACATGTACAGCAAACTCGGTATCAAGTCGCAATCGGAACTGTTCTCGATTTTTCTTCAGGCGCAAAGCGCTTGAAGTCATAAAACGTCTTACCTGATGGCCAAAGGAAAAAGGCGCGGCACAGCGCCCTTGCTGATCTGTCATTAACCGTGAATTGACCCCAGGATTTCGTATGAGCCTGTCCCTACTCAGTCGTTACGCTGTCTTTGTTGGCTGCGTGCTGTTTACGCTATTGAGCCTTCCGTTTCTGCACCACGAATGGCTTTGGCCCTTCACCCTGACCACTGCCATTCTCAGCCTGGTCGGCATTTTCGACCTGCTGCAGTCACCGCATTCGGTAAGGCGCAATTACCCGATTCTGGGCAACATCCGCTACGCCGTCGAAGCCATCCGCCCGGAAATCCGCCAATACCTGCTGGAATCCGACAGCGATGCCCTGCCCTTCTCCCGCGCTCAGCGTTCGCTGGTGTATTCCCGGGCCAAAAACGAATCGGCGGACAAGCCGTTCGGCACCTTGATCGATGTCTACCAGACGGGCTTTGAATACATCAGCCACTCCATGCGACCTGCGCCGTTGGCCGACCCGAATTCGTTTCGGGTCACGGTAGGCGGTCCGCAGTGCACGCAGCCGTACTCGGCGTCGATCCTCAACATTTCTGCCATGAGCTTTGGTTCGTTGAGCGCCAACGCGATTCGCGCCCTGAACCGGGGCGCGAAGCTCGGCAACTTCGCCCACGACACCGGCGAGGGCAGCATCAGCCCCTATCACCGTGAGAATGGCGGCGACCTGACGTGGGAATTGGGCAGCGGTTACTTCGGCTGCCGCGCCGCTGACGGTCGTTTCGATCCGGAACGCTTCGCGCAGCAGGCGCAGGACCCGCAGATCCGCATGATCGAAATCAAGATGAGCCAAGGCGCCAAGCCCGGCCACGGCGGCATCTTGCCCAAGGACAAGGTGACCAGGGAAATCGCTGAAACCCGTGGCGTGCCCATGGGTGAAGACTGCGTGTCGCCGTCCCGTCACAGCGCTTTTTCCACCCCCCTGGAGATGATGCGGTTCGTCGCGCAACTGCGCGAACTCTCCGGCGGCAAGCCGGTGGGGTTCAAGTTCTGCCTGGGTCATCCATGGGAGTTCATGGGCATCTGCAAAGCCATGATGGAAACCGGCATCCTGCCCGACTTCATCGTCGTCGACGGCACCGAGGGCGGCACCGGCGCCGCACCTGTGGAATTCACTGACCACATGGGCTCCCCGATGCGCGAAGGTTTGCTGTTCGTGCATAACACGCTGGTGGGGATGAACCTGCGGGACAAGATCAAACTCGGCGCCAGCGGCAAGATCGTCAGCGCATTCGACATCGCCAGTGTGCTGTCCATCGGCGCCGACTGGGCCAATGCGGCGCGGGGCTTCATGTTCGCCATTGGCTGCATTCAATCGCAGTCCTGCCACACCAATAAATGCCCGACCGGCGTCGCCACCCAAGATGCCCTGCGCCAACGCGCTCTGGTGGTGCCGGACAAAGCCCAGCGGGTGTTCAACTTCCACCGCAATACGCTCAAGGCGCTGGCCGAAATGCTGGCGGCCGCCGGGCTGGATGCACCGTCGCAACTGGAAGCCAAACATCTGGTGCGCCGTATGTCGGCCACCGAAATCAAACTGTTTTCCCAATCCCATGTGTTTCTGGAGCCAGGCCAACTGCTGAACGGCGTGGTGGATGAAAGCTTCTATTCACGCATGTGGCGCATGGCCCGGGCCGACAGTTTTGAGCCTAACGCCATTTAATCGATAACGCAGCGATCAACAGACCGCTGTTGATCGCTGCTCACCATCGAGGTTGGTAATTGGGTAATTCGTCGGGGGTTTTCATCAGGATATAACCCACATCCTTGATGCGGACGATGTCTTAAAACTTATTGTCGACCAGCATTACCCTGTCAGTGCCAAGCGACGCCTTGTTGAATACGCGAAAGACCCGGCGCACGCACTCGCCACAGCCCAGGCCTATGAATACGCCTTCCCCGCATGACCATTCGTCACCGGGCGCCACGCATCTGCCCGCTATTTCGAGACATTCTGTAATACCCGTCCTTTGCATTAGCAGGGCAAACCCGCCACCCTTCGCGCCGCCGATCAGCTCTGGCTGGCGGCGCGGAACAATGGCCGTCTCTGGCCCATCTCTATCAAACAGACTTTAAGAGCCCACTGGCATGACGAACGGACGCGACCATCGAATAGACTTCTTTCGAGGTTTGGCGCTGATCTTCATTTTTTGGGATCACGTACCGGACAACCCTTTCGCTCAACTGACCGTGCGTAACTTCGGTTTCAGCGACGCCGCCGAGGTGTTCGTGTTTCTGGCCGGATACGCCGCCATCCTGGCCTATGGCCGCATCGCACAACGCGATGGTTTCGTCGTGGCGTGCGTGCGCATCCTGCGCCGAACCTGGGTGCTATACGTCGTCCATATCTTCCTGCTGACATTACTGATGGGCATTGTTTTCGTCGCCAACAACCACGTCGAAACCCGTGACATGGTTCGGGAAATGGGCCTGGAGTATTTCGTGGGCAACCCCCAGCAAGCGCTGGCCGATGAGCTTTTGCTGCGCTTTAAACCCAACCTCACCGACCCGCTGCCGCTTTATATTCTGCTGATGCTGGCATTGCCGCTGATCTTGCCGATCATGCTGCGCAAGGCTGAAATAGCGGTTGGCCTGTCGGTCTCGCTGTACATGATGGTGCCGCTGCTGGGCTGGAACCTGTCGGCCTACGAAGGTGGCGGCGTGTGGTATTTCAACCCGGTGGCGTGGCAGTTGATATTCGTGCTGGGCGGCGCCTGTGCGATGTACTCGCAGCGCGAACCTGTCGTTCGCCCGGCATCAGGCCCGCTATGGTTGCAGCCTACATTCGTGATCGCTGCGGTTTATTTGCTGGTAACCGGCGTGATCACTTTTCTGTGGAAATTCCCTGACATCCACGATGCCTTGATGCCCACAGCCGTGAGCGAATTGATCTACCCCATCAGCAAAACCGACCTATCGCCGCTGCGGCTGATGCACTTCATCGCTCTGGTGTATGTCGTCGCCAAGCTGCTCCCCACCTCCCACGGCTGGCTCGACAACTGGCCGGCGCAGCAAACCTGCCGCATGGGCCGCTACTCGCTGGAAGTCTTCTGCCTGGGCGTCCTGCTCGCCCCCCTGGCCGACATGGCCAACGCGCTGGCAGGTGACATCTGGCAAATGCGTGTCATCACTGGCCTGCTCGGCTTGGGGTTGATGCTGCTGATGTCGAACTTTCTGGAGCTGAACAAACGGCTGGGCAAACCTGCGCAGGGGGTGCGGGTTTGAGAACTGGGAATACTTCACTTTGGGAGGGAGCTTGCTCGCGATGAGGCCCAAACGTCCGCCGCTTTACCAAGGTGCCAAATATCGACTCGCGAGCACGCTTTTTCCCACGGTCCGTTTTTCGTTTAGACAAAGTGCGCGATCTGCAACACATCGGAAATACCTGACAGGCCTGTTACAAAAATCTCACCCCTCTCAAGCACCGGCTACGCTTGAGGGAGGTGCGATTAACAGGTTTAACCGGGCCAATCGATATGGGCGCTTTGTGGCATTCAGATGAGAAGACGACTGCGGTAGTAGCTGACAGTCAGAGCGATGTTCCGATGCCAAAAAGCCCGCGCCGCAGACACTATGTCTGGCGTGTGTTCTGGTTGTTGGTGCTGATCGCGTTGTTGATCCTGGGATTTGCCATTGTCTCGGAGATCCGCAGTTCAAAACTGCAGGCGCGCGAGTTCAGCCGTTTTGCCAAGGCGCTGAGCTATTCGCTGCAGCCGGGGCCAAGCGATGCGATTGCGTATCCGGGCGACGGCCCGTTCGACAAGCGTTTGGGCTACTCGTCGCTGGACCAATTCCTGCCCAGATTGCTCAAGCGTGATTACCTGATCACGGAACAGGCCCACTTCTCCCCTGACCTGTTGGCCTACACCAAACGCGGCTTTTTCGTGCCGTATCAAGAGAAGATTCAATCAGGCCTGACCATCACCGACTGTCGCGGCGCGCCGCTTTATCGATTTACTTACCCGCAGCAGCTTTACTCGACTTTCGCTTCAATCCCACCGGTGTTGGTGAACAGTCTGCTGTTCATCGAGAACCGCGATCTGCTCGCCAACAATCAGCCCATGGCCAACCCTGCAGTGGACTGGCCGCGCTTTCTCAAGGCGGCGATTACCCAGGTGGCAAAAATGGTCGGCCTGCCCGGACAGTCGGCGGGGGGCAGTACGCTGGCCACGCAGCTGGAAAAGTACCGGCATTCGCCCGATGGCCTGACGCAATCGGGCAGTGAGAAGCTGCGCCAGATGATTTCCGCCAGCGTGCGGGCCTATCAGACCGGCCCCGAAACACTCGAGGCCCGGCAACACGTGGTGCGCGATTACCTCAACAGCGTGCCGTTGTCGGCGGTGCCCGGTCATGGCGAAGTGCATGGCATGGCCGAAGGGTTGCGGGTCTGGTACGGCGCAGACTTCGAACGCACCAATCAATTACTGGCGACCCCTGCCACAGACTCCAAAACCCTGGCCGAGCAAGGCCTGGCGCTGCGTGAAGTGCTGTCGCTGGTGATCGCGCAGCGGCGGCCTTCGCATTTCCTGGCTAAAGGTCGCGCCGAACTTGCGGATCTGACTGACAGCCATATTCGCCTGCTCGCACAAAACAAAGTGATTTCGCCCGTGCTGGCAGATGCCGCGCTGTCTGCCACCGTGACCTATCGCGATTGGGTGCAGCAGCCGACGATTCAGCCGATCGAAACCAACAAGGGGATCAGCGTCGCCCGCACCCGGCTTTCCAACCTGTTGAACCGGCCGCTTTACGATCTGGATCGCCTGGACCTGTCCGCCACCAGCACGTTGCAGAACGACTTGCAGGCCAAGGTCGGTCAGTACCTGCGCGATCTGGCCAAACCCGAGTTCGCCAACCAGATCGGCCTGTTGGGTGATCACCTGCTGACGCCGGCCAGCACCCAGCAGGTGCGATACAGCTTCACGTTGTTCGAGCGCGGTCCCGATGGCTCAAGGGTGAGGGTGCAGACCGACAGCACCGATCAGCCGTTTGATATCAACGAGGGCAGCAAGCTGGAACTGGGCTCGACCGCCAAGATGCGCGTGCTCACGACCTACCTGCAGATTATCGCCGGACTGCATGATCGCTACGGCGCCCTGAAGAACGCCGAGCTTAAAAAAATACCGGTGGAGGATCCTGACCGGCTGACGCGCTGGGCCGTCGATTACCTGATGCAGAACAGCGATCGCGACCTGTCGAAAATGCTGTCCGCCGCACTGGATCGCAAGTACTCGGCAAGCCCCGGTGAAAGCTTTTTCACCGGCGGCGGCATGCACCATTTCAACAACTTTCGTAACGAGGACAACGGTCGCATACCGACGCTGCGCGAGGCGTTGCAGGAGTCGATCAATCTGCCGTTCATTCGGCTGATGCGTGATCTGGTGCGTTACAGCACCTATCAGGGGCCAAGCAACAGCGCCGAACTGATGAAGGACGACAGCGATCCACGGCGACAGGAATATCTGGCCAATTTCGCTGATCGCGAGGGCACCGTGTTTTTGCTGCGCTTCTGGAAACGCTACAAGGACAAGAACACCCAGGAGCGGCTCGACACCTTCCTGGACGGCGTACATCCGGCGGCCAGTCGGCTGGCGGCGGTGCATCGCTACCTGTTGCCCAATGCCAGTGTGGCCGCGTTCAACAGCTTCGTGCGGGCGCGCATGGTTCAGGACAAAACCAAGCCTGCGGTGAGCGAAAAACGCCTGGCCGACATGTATCAGAGTTACGGCCCGGGCGCCTACGACCTCCCCGATCAAGGCTATATCGCCAGGGTCCATCCGCTGGATCTGTGGCTGGTGGGCTACCTGATGCAGCATCCGGATGCGCAGTTCAAAGACGCCGTGGCCGCCAGTCGCTTCGAGCGTCAGGAAGTCTACAGCTGGCTGTTCAAAAGCCGGCATAAAAGCGCCCGCGACAGCCGGATTCGCACCATGCTGGAGATCGAGGCGTTTCTGGATATTCACCAGCGCTGGCAGCGGCTGGGCTATCCGTTCGATCATCTGGTGCCATCACTGGCCACCGCCATCGGCAGTTCGGGCGACCGCCCTGCGGCACTTGCAGAGCTGATCGGAATCATCCAGAACGATGGCATTCGTCTGCCGACCTTGCGCATCGACAGCCTGCATTTCGCCGCCGATACGCCCTATGAAACGCAACTGGCGAACAACCCTGACCTGGGCAAACGCGTGCTGCCATCCGAAGTGGCGGCGGCGATGCGTGATGCGCTGTCACGGGTGGTGGATGCGGGCACGGCGCGGCGGGTGTCCGGCAGTTTCAAGCTGGAAGACGGCAGCGTGCTGGCCATGGGCGGCAAAACCGGGACCGGCGATAACCGCATCGAAAGCATCGGTGCCGGCGGACGGATCCTGGCGTCTCGGGCGATCAACCGGACCGCCACGTTTGTGTTTTACATCGGCGATAACCATTTCGGCACGCTGACCGCCTTCGTGCCGGGGCGAGCGGCTGAAGGCTTCCGCTTCACCTCGGCGCTGCCGGTGCAAGTGCTAAAAGGCATGGCGCCGATCCTCAACCCGTACCTGGCGCCGGGGCTCCATACACAGTGCGCAGCGCCAGGCCAAACGGTCGTCGATAACTCCCAGCCACCGCAGTCCCTGTAGGAGCCGTCGAGCACCGCGAGGCTGCAAAGCGATCTATCTGACACACTGCTTGGCAGCCTCGCGTTGCTCGTCGGCGCCTGCACAAGCATGCAAATCCAGCCAACTCAGCCAGTCACAGATGAGAACCGTTCGTCTTAACGCCTCTTGCGTACACATTAAGATATATCTTAAGGTATATCTAACTTGTAACAGGAGATGAAAGAAATGGGAGACCACCCACATAAACCGCCGCATGATCACCTTCCTCACCATCGCCCTCACTTCGGTGAGCACGGCGAAGGACGTGACGGCTTCGAGAAACGTCCCGGCCGCGAACGTGGAGGCCGGGGACCGCGTGTATTCGCACCGGGCGACCTGAAACTGCTGTTGCTGGCCTTGATCGCTGACCAGCCCTGCCACGGCTATGACCTGATCCGCCAGATCGAAAGCATGTTCGACGGCGCCTACAGCCCAAGCCCCGGCGTGATCTACCCGACGCTGACCTTTCTGGAAGAAAGCGAACTGATCCTGGGCGACGCCGAAGGTGGCAAAAAACGCTACGCCATCACCCCAACCGGGCAGCAATCCCTCGCAGAACAGGCGGTCGCGCTGGACGGCGTGAAGATGCGCATCGACGTCAGCAAACGCTCGCTGCGCGGCCATGATCGTCCACCGGAAATCCATGAAGCCGTCCACAACCTGCGTCACGCACTGCAATTGCACCATGGCCGCTGGAACCCGGAAGAGATCACCCGGGTTCGCGACCTGCTCAATGACACAGCTCGCGCCATTGTTGATGGCAACACTCACCCTACCCCTGCGTCGGAGCCGTCCGAATGAATTCACAGCAATCGATCCACCGCGTCAGCCACGAAATCAAACGCCGAAAACTGGTGGTGCTGCGCGTCACCGACCTGACCCCGCGCATGCGTCGCGTCACGCTTCATGGTCCGGAACTGACCGGTTTCATCAGTTTGGGCACGGACGATCACGTCAAACTGCTGTTCGCCACGACACCTGAAGAACAGGCGGCGCTGGAAAGCTTCACTCCGGGCGGCAACAGTGAAGGGCCGCGTCCGGTCATGCGCGATTACACGCCCCGGCGCTACGACCCGGTGTCGGGTGAACTGGACATCGATTTCGTGCTGCATGGCGACGGCCCGGCAGCCACCTGGGCCGAGCAGGTCGAGCCTGGGCAATCGCTGTATATCGCCGGGCCAAGGGGTTCGATGATCGTGCCGGACATGTTCGACAGCTACCTGCTGATCGGCGATGAAACCGCCCTGCCGGCCATCGCCCGCCGCCTGGAAGAACTGCCCGCAGGCCGCCGCGCGCTGGTCGTGGTGCAAATCCAGGACGATGCCGAACGTCAGGTTCTGCAAAGCAAGGCGCAGGTCGAGGTGATCTGGGTCGTGCGCGGCGAGCAGGAGCTGTTGCAGGTCGTGGCAGGACTGACGCCGCCGTCGGGGGATTTGTACGCCTGGGTGGCGACTGAATCGGCGTTGTCGCGCAAGGTACGGCGTGTGCTGCTGGATGATTTCAAGCTGGACGAAGCGGCGGTGAAAGCGGCTGGGTACTGGCGTCTGGATGAATCAGAAGAAGCCTGAATTTTCAAATTGAAACGCGCGCTCTGTAGGAGCTGCCGAGCAACGCGAGGCTGCGATTGCGGCGTGTCAGATATAACGCGATCGCAGCCTTCGGCAGCTCCTACGGGGATTGCGATGGTCGTTTGGATCGGAGCTTATCCACCCCCCACAACACCAACCCCATCGCCACAAACCCGGCCAATACGCCCAGGGCATTGATGAACGCCTGGGCGAATCCAATCGTGCCGACGTCGATGAAGGGATATATGTAATCGCCGATCAAATCCCCGCGCAGCAGCACGTAGGCAAAATAGACGACCGGGTACGCCATCCACATCAACACATGCGTCAGCCGAAGCGAACCCTTGGCCACGTACAGCCACCAGTAGAGCAGGAAAGCGACGGGCATGACGTCATGCAGCACTTCATCGGCCACACGCTGCCAGCCTTCGGGTTGCCACAGGTGTCGCAGCAGCAGGTTATAGGCGATGCCCACCAACACAATGCTGACGGTGATGCCGCCGCAAACGATAGGTGATCTGAAAAAACGATGCCCTGCTGAATGGCGCTGAATGGCGGCGCAGGTCAAAGCAACGGCCACCAGAATATTGGTCAGGATGGTGAAGAAGCTGAAAAACTTGACCAGTCCGCCCATCACGCTGGCCTGAGTCTCCCAGCGGGCATACACAATCAAGTACAGCTGCACCGCCAGCCCGAACCAGCCCAGCAACGCGCAGAGGGCGGCGTAAATTTTGTGTCCGCGAGGGTTTTGCAGGGGAGCTGCGCGCATTTACCAGCCCTTGCTGCGCGCCAGCTTCACGTACAGTCCTTCGACTTTCTCGCGGGCCCACGGGGTTTTGCGCAGAAACGTCAGGCTCGACTTGATGCTCGGATCACTCTTGAAGCAGCGAATATCAATCCGCTCGGCCAGCCCCGACCACTCGTAATGCTCCACCAGCGCATTAAGGATCTGCTCCAGGGTTACGCCGTGCAGCGGGTTGTTATTGGGTGTCGTCATGCCAGGCCTTTTGCGCTCGATGAAGGGGACGTTTCTCGCGAGGTGCGCACCTTAGCCGAGGTCGTCGTTTGCGGGAAGTTCGGATTGATCCTGACTGCGGATTTATGACTATTACGCCGGACGCAATTATTCATGTCCAAAATCTCGCTGTTTAAAAAGTCGTTAGCGCCCTATCATTGCCGCCCTAAACGCTGAATCGATTAATCCATCTTCGATAAAAACTGCTTATTCCGCGCCCTGTGCACGCCACGGCCAGCTTTCGCTTGCTCGTCAATAACTCGAAAAGAATATGCCGCCCATGTCCAATTTCCTGTTGTCTCGCACCGCTCGTTCCTTCAGTCCACAGTCCGCGCTCGGCGTAGCGTTGCTCGGGCTTGCGACCTGCGCCCACGCCGCTGACCCCTTTGACAGCGACTCGCCCTGGATGCTCGGGGACTGGGGTGGCAAGCGCACCGAGCTGTCACAGCAGGGTTATGACTTCAAACTCGATTCGGTCATGGAAATGGGCTCGAACCTGCACGGCGGCTACGACCACGACAAGGCATTCCGCTACAGCGATCAGTACGCACTGGGTGCGCATCTGGATCTGCAGAAGATTCTGGGCTGGCAAGACGCAGAGTTCCAGTTGACGCTGACCAATCGTAACGGCGACAACATCAGCAATGACCGCGTGGGCGATCCGCGCGTGGGCACCATTTCCTCGTCGCAGGAAGTCTGGGGCCGAGGCAGCATCACCCGCCTGACCGACCTTTGGTACCAGCAGAAATTTCTCGATCAGGCGCTGAGCATCAAGGTCGGTCGATTCAACGAGGGCGAGGATTTCAACACCTTCCCCTGCGACTTCCAGAACCTGGCCTTGTGCGGCTCGCAGGTCGGCAACTGGGGCGGCGGCATCTGGTACAACTGGCCGGTCAGCCAATGGGCGGCGCGGGTCAAATACCAGATCAACCCGGAGCTGTTCGTGCAAGTCGGCGCGTTCGAGCAGAACCCGTCGAACCTGGAAAACGACAACGGCTTCAAACTCAGCGGCAGCGGCACCCAGGGCGCAGTCATCCCGGTGGAAGCGGTCTGGTCACCGAAGGTCAACGGGCTGCCGGGTGAATACCGCCTTGGTTACTACTACAGCACCGCAGACAGCACCGACGTGTACAAGGACAGCAATGGCGGTTACGCCGCCCTCTCCGGTGACGATTACCGCGCCTCGAGCAGCAAGCACGGCATGTGGCTGACCCTGCGTCAGCAAGTCACCAGCGTTGCCAGCGATAACAGCCGAGGGCTGAGCCTGTTTTTCAACGGCACGCTGCACGACAAGAAAACCAACATGATCGACAACTACGTTGCCCTGGGCGCGACCTATAAAGGCCCGTTCGACGCACGCCCTGAAGATGACATCGGTGTCGGCATCAGCCGCATTCATGTCAATCCGGCGTACCGCAAGAACGTCAATCTGCAAAACCAGGTCGCAGGCGTCTCGGACTACAACGACCCTGCGTTCATGCCGCTGCAGGACACTGAATACAACGCCGAGCTGTATTACGGGGTGCACGTCACCAACTGGCTGACCGTGCGCCCGAACCTGCAATTTATCCGGCATCCCGGTGGCGTGAATCAGGTCGATGACGCCTTGGTGGCGGGCTTGAAAATTCAATCTTCATTCTGATGGGCTTATTTCGCCTTTCTGTATGTCGTTTTAGGAACTAGCGTGAATAGCATGGCTTCAAAGGGTCATGTTTCGCGCGACAAAAACTTAAAAGCGTCAATCAACTTAATGTTACGGAGTACGACACTATGAGCACTGACGGTGCTTTCGGTAAGAATCGCCTGCTGCCGAGCCTGCTCGGCCTGGTGATTCTGATCATGGGCCTGGCCTTGTTGGTCGGGGGGGTAAAGCTGCTGCAACTGGGCGGTTCGTTGTATTACCTGCTGGCCGGTATCGGTTTCGCGATCACAGGCGTGCTGCTGATCATGGGGCGCCGTTCGGCGTTCGGCCTGTTCGCGCTGGTGCTGTTCGCAAGCACTGTCTGGGCCTTGTGGGAAGTGGGCTTGAATTGGTGGCAATTGGTGCCGCGACTGGCACTGTGGTTCGTGCTTGGCGTTGTCATGCTGCTGCCATGGTTCCGCCGCCCGATCCAACGTGGCTTGCCAGGTGGTCTGCCGACTGCCGCACTGAGCATTGCCGTGGTGTTGGCCGGTCTGACTGCACTGGCCAGCCAGTTCACCAACCCTGGTGAAATCAAGGGCACCCTGGACCGTGACGACGCAGGTGTCGCGTACGATCCACAACCGATGCCCGACGGCGACTGGCAGGCCTATGGCCGCTCCGAGCACGGCAATCGTTATTCGCCGCTCAAGCAGATCACCCCTGAGAACGTCGGCAAACTGCAGGAAGCCTGGCGCATTCGCACCGGCGATTTGCCGAGCGCTGAAGACCCGGTGGAGCTGACCAACGAAAACACCCCGCTCAAGGTCAACGGCATGATCTATGCCTGTACGCCGCACAGCAAAGTGCTGGCGCTGGACCCTGACACTGGCAAGACGATCTGGTCTTACGATCCACAGATCTCCAAGGAAGGCGCCAAGAACTTCACCGGCTGGGCTCACATGACCTGCCGTGGCGTGTCGTACTACGACGAAGCCGCCTACGCCAAGTCTGACGTTGGCGCTCCTGCCGCTGCACTGTCCGCTGCCGGCACTGCAATCGCGACTTCTTGCCCGCGTCGTCTGTACCTGCCGACTGCCGATGCTCGCCTGATCGCGTTGAATGCTGACACCGGTAAAGTCTGCGAAGACTTCGCCAACAAAGGCGCCATCGACCTGCGCGCCAACATCGGCCCGTTCACGGCCGGCGGTTACTACTCCACCTCGCCTGCTGCGATCACTCGTAACCTGCTCATCATCGGCGGCCACGTCACCGACAATGAATCGACCAACGAGCCGTCCGGCGTGATTCGCGCCTATGACGTGCACGACGGTAGCCTGGTGTGGAACTGGGACCCGAACAACCCGGACGCCACCGCGCCGATTGCTGCTGATCAGTTCTATTCGCGCAACGCGCCGAACATGTGGTCGCTGGCCAGCGTCGATGAAAAACTCGGTCTGGTGTTCCTGCCCCTGGGCAACCAGATGCCTGACCAGTACGGCGGCGACCGTACCCCTGGCGCCGAGAAATACAGCGCAGGTCTGGTCGCGCTGGACGTCAACACCGGCAAAGTGCGCTGGAACTACCAGTTCACGCACCACGACCTGTGGGACATGGACGTACCAAGCCAGCCAACGCTGATCAACCTGAAGACCAAGGATGGCGTCAAGCCAGCCGTGATTCAGCCGACCAAGCAAGGCAGCCTGTATGTACTGGACCGTCGCGACGGCACGCCGATCGTACCGATCCATGAAGTACCAGTGCCAGGCGGTGCCGCCAAGGGCGATCACACCTCGCCGACTCAGGCTCGTTCCGAGCTGAACATGCTCCCTCCGGAACTGACCGAGAAGGACATGTGGGGCGGCAGCCCGTTCGACCAGATGCTGTGCCGCATCCAGTTCAAAGAGCTGCGTTACGAAGGTCAGTACACCCCTCCGTCGGAACAGGGCAGCCTGATCTATCCGGGTAACGTGGGTGTGTTCAACTGGGGCGCGGTGTCGGTCGATCCCGTTCGCCAGTTGATGTTTACCAGCCCGAACTACATGGCGTTCGTCTCCAAACTGGTGCCACGCGCCCAGGTCGAAGCCGGCAGCAAGCGCGAAAGCGAAACCAGTGGCGTGCAGCCCAATACCGGCGCGCCGTACGCGGTAATCATGCATCCGCTGATGTCGCAACTGGGCCTGCCGTGCCAGGCACCATCGTGGGGTAACGTTGCCGCTGTGGACCTGACGACTAACCAAGTGGTCTGGAAACACAAAAACGGCACCAGCCGCGACAACACCCCAGTGCCTATCGGCCTGCCGGTCGGTGTACCGAGCATGGGCGGTTCGATGGTGACTGCTGGTGGCGTCGGCTTCCTGGCCGGTACGCTGGACCAGTACCTGCGCGCCTACGACGTCAAAAACGGCAAAGAGCTGTTCGCCGGACGTCTGCCAGCAGGCGGTCAAGCGACGCCAATGACCTACACCGGCAAGGACGGCAAGCAATACGTGCTGATCGTCGCCGGCGGTCACGGCTCGCTGGGCACGCGGATGGGCGATTACATCATTGCCTATAAGCTGCCGGATTGAGGCTGCTGCAAGCTGCAAGCGATGAGGCTATCGACTTGAAGTAGAAAACGAAAAGGCGGCCATCTCACGATGGCCGCCTTTTTTGTGTCTGCTCCCCGACGCGGGCGTGCGCGCTCCTACAAAGGCGGCACTGCGTACACGCTGGCGGTTGATTCTGCCCTGCAGGGCGTAGGAGTCCGGCTTGCCGACGATTGGCCGCGAAGCGGTCATAGGGGCAAGGGCGTGGTTCGTCTGATCCACCGAGGCGCCAGCTTTACTGCCGCTGCGCGTCAGATCGCCTGCAAGCAAGGCTCCTACGCCTTCGGCAGAAGCTGCAATGCGGCAATGCGGTAATGCGGTAATGCGGTAATGCGGTAATGCGGTAATGCGACCTCGATAGAAGCGGCAATGCGGCGATGCGACCTCGATAGATGCGCTCGCGGCGAAACCATCCGTGTGGGAGGGAGCTTGCTCGCGATGGCTGTTGATTCTGCCCGCAGGGCGTAGGAGTCCGGCTTGCCGACGATTGAGCGCGAAGCGGTCATGGGGTCTGAGGGCAGTGCTGGTCTGATCCACCGAGGCGCCGGGTTTACTGCCGCTGCGCGCCAGATCGCCTGCAAGCAAGGCTCCTACGCCTTCGGCAGAAGCTGCAATGCGGCAATGCGGCAATGCGGCAATGCGACCAAGCGGCAATGCGGCAACGCGACCTCGATAGAAGCGGCAATGCGGATGCGACCTCGATAGATGCGGTAATGCATGTCTTGCGCCGCAGATGCGCTCGCTGCGAAACAATCCGTGTGGGAGGGAGCTTGCTCGCGATGGCTGTTGATTCTGCCCGGAGGGCGTAGGAGTCCGGCTTGCCGACGATTGGCCGCGAAGCGGTCATGGGGGCTGAGGGCGTGGTTTGTCTGATCCACCGAGGCGCCCGGTTTGCTGCCGCTGCGCGCCAGATCGCCTGCAAGCAGGGCTCCTACGCCTTCGGCAGAAGCGGCAATGCGGCAAATGCGGCAATGCGGCAATGCGGCAACGCGACCTCGATAGAAGCGGCAAGGCGGATGCGACCTCGATAGATGCGGTAATGCATGTCTTGCCCCGCAGATGCGCTCGCGGCGAAACAATCCGTGTGGGAGGGAGCTTGCTCGCGATGGCTGTTGATTCTGCCCGCAGGGCGTAGGAGTCCGGCTTGCCGACGATTGGGCGCGAAGCGGTCATGGGGGCTGAGGGCGCGGTTTGTCTGATCCACCGAGGCGTCCGCTTTACTGCCGCTGCGCGCCAGATCGCCTGCAAGCAAGGCTCCTACGCCTTCGGCAGAAGCGGCAATGCGGCAACACGACCTCGGTAGAAGCGGCAATGCGGATGCGACCTCGATAGATGCGGCAATGCGGGGATGCGACCTCGATAGAAGCGGCAATGCGGGGCTGCGACCTCGAAAGAGGCGGTGATGCGTGACCCGCCTTCGGCTGAAGCGCACTCACTTCTCGATCACTTCCCCACGCTGCGGCGCCAATCGGGCGATCAGGCGGTTTTGGGTGGGGACGGGGATGTGTTGATCGTCCATGGCATCGATCAGGTTTTCCACCAGTGCATTGAAATCACTGCGGCTGAGGTTCATGCCTTTGTGCGCTTCGGCCAGGGAATCACCGGTGTAGGTACACGGCCCGCCCGCTTCGACGCAAAACTTCTCCACCAGCTTGTCACGCACACGCACGATGTCGACCCGGCGAAAGAACTCGACAATGCGCGGGTCCTTGGCCACATGCAGCAACATGCCTTCGACAATCTTCTGAATGCCCGACCGCTCGCCCAGCGCGTGATACAGACTGTCGTCCCTGGGCGGTTGCTGCGCACAACTGGCCAGCAACGCCATCGCGGCGATCGCCGTCCAACGCAGGAAATGCCTCATCAGAAACTCCCCTGAATCGACAGATAGGTGCCGTTCTGACTGTCCAGCGTGGCGATCTCACCCAACCGGGCGTAGGCCAGAACGAAGGACACATGCTTATTCGGGAAATAGCCGACAAACATGTCGGCCCAATCGCTTTCACCCGCAAACGACAGATTGTCCGGTTTCTCGCGATAGTCCACACCCACCGCCCAGCGCGGGTTGAACAGCAACGCCACGCCGCCCTCCTTGAGCACGCTGCGCGAATCCCGGCGATCACCGCCAAACCCCAGCAGCCCGGTTTCGTTGGCGCGGCTATAGCGCAACCCGCCATTGACCACCACGTTGTAACCGAAGGCCGCGCCCATGAATAAACGGCTGGCGGTGAGATAACCCTCCACGTCCGAATCCCGTCTGGCGCCGATCAGCTTGGGGATCGCGAAGTCGTTCTGATGTTTGTATTCCAGCCCAAGCGACACCTGCGGCAGGTGGTCGTAGATCAAGTCGCCAAACAGCCGAACTTTGACGCCGAAAATATCCTGGGTGAGGTTGTCATCCGGCAGGCTGAATTTATTCACCAGCGACCCGAGGTCGAAGCGCTGATGAGCGTAGGAAAGCTCCACACGATTGCCGTAGGTCGCCGCCATCCCGGCGACGTCCAGGGTGTAGTCCGGCAGATCGACGTGGGTGGCGAAGGCATTGGCGCCCCACTCCCCCTGCTCGCCATAACCGGCCAGAACCGCCCACGGGATGATTCCGCCGCCGGCGCTGCCCTCGATGCTGCTGGCACCGCCTGTGGCAATCAACCGACCTTGTTCGGCGCAGGCAGCCAAAGGCACGGCTGTCGCGCAGCTGCCAACGATGCTCAATACCACGGGGCTTAAAAGTGCTGAAAAACTACGTGTCATGTCCGATCTTCAATTTTTTTCCGCTCAATGAATCATCGCGCCAGGCGACTGATGCGCGTTGAGCATCCACGCCTCGAACGCCACCGCATTAAGCGGCCGACTGATGAGATAACCCTGGGCGGTGTCGCAGTGCCAACGTTCCAGCAAGCGCAGGCTGTGGCTGTATTCAACGCCTTCGGCCACGACTCGCAGGCCAAGGTTGTGGCTCATCTCGATGGTCGAGCGCACGATCACCGCGTCTTCGCTGGTCTCGTCCAGATCACGCACGAAGGACTGGTCAATCTTCAGTTCCTGAACCGGCAGCCGCTTCAAGTGCGCCAGCGACGAATAGCCGGTGCCAAAGTCATCCACCGACAGGCTGATGCCACAGTCGCGCAGGCGATTGAGCACCCGCAACGCGTGCTCGGGCTCTTTCATCACCGCGCTTTCGGTGATCTCGAATACCAGTTGTTCGGCCGGCACGCGGTAGGACTTGAGCAGCGCCGACACGCGGTCGGCAAGATCCCCGCTGAGCAAGTCATCGGCCGAAATGTTGACTGACACCTGCACGTACAGGCCGCGAAGACGCCATTCGGCCAATTGCCGCATGGCCTCTTCGATCACCCAGTTGGTGAGAATCTGGATGCTGCCGGTGCGCTCGGCCAGGACGATGAATTCAGCCGGTGAGACGCTGCCGAACCGCGGATGATGCCAGCGCAGCAGGGCTTCGGCCTCGCGCACGCGGCCCTGACGGATGTCGAGTTTGGGCTGGTAATGCAACGACAGCTCGCCGTTGCGGGCGGCATGCCGCAGATCGCGGATCAGGCTGATCTGACGCTGATGGGCAAGGTCGCGGCCGTCTACGTAAACCTGCAGGCGCCCCGGCATGAGCGTGGCGTCCTGGCGGGCAATCGCTGCGCGCTTGAGCAGTTCGGAGGCCAAGTCGCCATTGGCCGGAAAGGCTGCAATGCCCATCGCACAGTCCAGCACGATATCGTGTTCACCGATGCTCTGCAGTTTGGTCAGCAAGCGCTGCAAGCTGTCCGCCAGAGCGACCGCACTGTCGGCTTCGGCGTGCTGAACCAGCAGTAGAAATTCGGAGGAGCCCAGACGAGCGGCAGTGTCACCGGGCCCAAGCTGAAGCTGCACAAGCCGGGCGATTTCCTGCAACAGCTGGTCAACACCTTCGGCACCGATGCTGTCACTGATCGAATGGATGTTTTCAACGCTCAGGTGCAGCAAGGCCACTGGACGCTGCGCCGCGATCGCACTCCCCAGTCGCTCCATCGCCAAGGCCCGGTTCGCCAGGCCAGTGAGTGCGTCATGCATGACGTTGTGGGCCAATTGCAGCTCGCGCATGGCGATACCGCTTTGCATCGAATTGATCGCCCCGGCCAGCAAACCCAATTCGTCACTGCGTTCCATCATCACCGGGGTGCTGTAATCGCCCTGGCGGATACGTTCAGCGGCCCGGGCCAGGGCACGTACCGGCAGCGACACACTGCGCGCCAGCAACAGGGTACCGATCAACGAGCCGACCAGCGCAATCAGGGTGATCCCGACGATTTTTTCGTCCAGCGGCGCGAACGCCAGCATCGCCTGGTCCAGCGGGCTTTGCAGCAACGCGACAACCTGGCCGTCGGTGGCGTCGGTGGTGGTGTCGAGCATCAGGGTTTTGCTCAAAAAGCGCTGACTCTGGTGCTTGGTCATGTGGGTTTGGCCATGGGACGAATTGACCATCACGGCCTGCAAACTGTTGAACAGCGACGCCGATTGAGTGCTGACCATCTGTCCCGGCACCTGATGAACCACCGACAGGAATGACACTTCCAGCCCGCTCAATGAACGCAGCTCCTGGGCCAGATCGGTGTCCATCGCAAAGCCCATCACCACCCGACCGATAGGCAGCGGGGCGAGCACTGTGCTTTCCACCAGCAGGTGCGGCTTGCCTTGCAGCGGCACGATCAGCATCGACTGATTGCGCGCCTTTAAATCACGCAGCGCCTGGATGTAGGGAAACGGCGAGCCCTCGGGGATCTGCGCGACGGTGCTGGCCATCACCGTGCCGTCCATGCCCAGCAGGAACATGTCATTGGCGTTGATACGCGCGCCATGATTCTGCAGGACCGAGCGAATGGTCGCCGAATCGGCAGACGCCACGGCATCGCGAAACCCGAAGTCGCTGGAAAGCAATTGCACAGCGTCGCGCAATCGCTTGCCGCGCATTTCCAGCAAGCCCTCGAACACCCGCGTGCCGACCTGCAGCTGAGCCTGGGCCTGGGACTGCACGGCTTGCTTGGTGGCCGCCTTGACCGCCAGCAACACCGCCGCCACCACAATCAGCAGCAACAGGATCAGTACGCCCGCGATGCGAGCCTGAAAGCTAGTGCGCAGCTTCATCGTGCACAGCCTTGTTGAAGGCATCGCCAAACGCGCTCGAGGGTGGCGCTGACGGCATATCGTTGCCCATGGGCTGAAGAGCAAGGCTGAAGCGCTGACGCAGACCACTGGCCGGAATATCGAGCTCACCGCCTGCCAGCGGCTGCAGGTCGGCTACCTGTGGATGCCACAACGTCGCCACATAATGGCCTGGAGGCAATTGATCGAGGGTCAGCGAACCCTGGGCATTGCTCACCCCGAACCAGGCATCATCGGTAACGTAAACGTATCCGAGCATCCAGTCGTGGACGTTGCAACCCAGCACCACGACTCCGGGTTTGTCGAACAGCACCGGCGCAGACGGGGTGCCGCCGTACAGCCGCAATTCAAAGCGCTTGGGCGCCGAAAACGAATACACCTGATGGCGGATATTGTCGCTGTTGGGGAATCTGATTTCGGTGCCGGTGCGCACGGCCAGCACATGGGGCGCAAATTCCTGATTGCGCTGGTCCATGTCGGCGGTGGGTCCTGCATTTTCAGTACCCGCAGGCCCTTTGAGGGTGAGCACGGCATCTGGCACCGGCTTGCCCTGGGCGTCGAAAAAATCCGCAGTCAGGGTCGCGGCACTGGCAGCACCGCTGAGGAAAGCCGCCACAACGATGGCCAGACAGGATGAAACAGCTTGAGTCATACAGACAATCCAGAGCAGCAAACGCTGATAAGTGAAGTGCCAGCCCTGGCGGATTAACTTTGAGCTTGGTGAGCCGCCGTGAAACGAGCATCAGTCCATTAAGGAAGGCATATAGCCATCACGCAAATACTGCCGACGAAAGGAAAAATGCGCTGTTCATTTCTTTCTATCGCACGCCATCTTCAATGCTATCGACCGCAGCTATTGAAACCTGAGGGCGACTGCCCCATCTAAGGCACATCTCCATTTGCGCAGGTGCCCCATGAGCGACCAGCAAGCAGACTCACAGAATTCCTCAGACGACTTTGACGACGAACCCGAATTCAGCCTTGGCTCGGACCGTAAAAGCCTCGCGCTGCCCGGCCAGAACCTGCCGGACCAGGTCTACATCATCCCGATTCACAACCGTCCTTTCTTCCCGGCGCAGGTCTTGCCGGTCATCGTCAACGAAGAACCCTGGGCCGAAACGCTGGAGCTGGTCAGTAAGTCCGACCACCACTCCCTGGCGCTGTTTTTCATGGACACGCCGCCGGACGATCCTCGCCATTTCGATACCAAAGCGCTGCCCGAGTACGGCACGCTGGTCAAGGTGCACCACGCCAGCCGCGACAATGGCAAATTGCAGTTCGTCGCCCAGGGCCTGAGCCGTGTGCGCATCAAGAACTGGCTCAAGCACCACCGCCCGCCGTTTCTGGTAGAAGTCGAATACCCGCACCAGCCCAACGAGCCGACCGATGAGGTCAAGGCTTACGGGATGGCGCTGATCAATGCGATCAAAGAGCTGCTGCCGCTCAACCCTCTGTACAGCGAGGAGCTGAAAAACTACCTCAACCGCTTCAGCCCCAACGATCCTTCGCCGCTCACTGACTTTGCCGCCGCCCTGACCTCCGCCACCGGCGTGGATCTGCAGGCCGTGCTCGATTGCGTGCCGGTGCTGCGCCGTATGGAAAAAGTCCTGCCGATGCTGCGCAAGGAAGTGGAAGTCGCGCGCCTGCAGAAAGAAATCTCCGCCGAAGTGAACCGCAAGATCGGTGAGCATCAGCGCGAGTTCTTCTTGAAGGAACAGCTCAAGGTCATCCAGCAGGAACTGGGGCTGACCAAAGATGATCGCAGCGCCGACATCGAACAGTTTGAAGAGCGGCTGGAAGGCAAGACCCTGCCGGCGCAAGCCCGCAAGCGCATCGACGAAGAGATCAACAAGCTGTCGGTGCTGGAAACCGGCTCACCCGAATACGCGGTCACGCGCAACTATCTGGATTGGGCGACCTACGTGCCGTGGGGCGTGTACGGTAAGGACAAGCTGGATCTCAAGCACGCGCGCAAGACTCTGGATGCCCATCATGCAGGCCTTGATGACATCAAGAGCCGCATCCTGGAGTTCCTTGCGGTCGGCGCCTACAAAGGCGAGATCAGCGGCTCCATCGTGTTGCTGGTCGGCCCGCCGGGCGTGGGTAAAACCAGTGTCGGGCGCTCGATTGCCGAGTCTCTGGGGCGTCCGTTCTATCGTTTCAGCGTCGGCGGCATGCGCGACGAAGCGGAGATCAAGGGTCACCGCCGCACCTACATCGGCGCCCAACCGGGCAAGCTGGTGCAGGCGCTCAAGGACATGGAAGTGATGAACCCGGTGATCATGCTCGACGAGATCGACAAGATGGGCCAGAGCTTCCAGGGCGACCCCGCTTCTGCGTTGCTGGAGACGCTGGATCCTGAGCAGAACGTCGAGTTCCTCGACCACTACCTGGACCTGCGTCTGGATCTGTCGAAAGTGCTGTTCATCTGCACCGCCAACACGCTGGACTCGATCCCCGGCCCGTTACTGGACCGGATGGAAGTGATTCGCCTGTCGGGTTACATCACCGAAGAAAAACTCGCCATCGCCAAGCGTCACCTGTGGCCCAAGCAGCTTGAAAAGGCCGGCGTGGCCAAGGACAAACTCACCATCAGCGACACCGCGCTGCGTGCCGTGATCGAAGGTTATGCGCGTGAAGCCGGTGTGCGGCAGCTGGAAAAACAGCTGGGCAAACTGGTGCGTAAAGCCGTGGTCAAGCTGCTGGACAACCCGGACAGCGTGGTCAAGATCGGGCCCAAGGATCTGGAAGCCTCGCTGGGCATGCCAGTGTTCCGCAGCGAGCAGGTTCTGTCTGGAACGGGCGTCATTACCGGACTTGCCTGGACCAGCATGGGCGGCGCGACGTTGCCGATCGAGGCCACGCGGATTCACACGCTCAATCGCGGCTTCAAGCTCACCGGGCAACTGGGTGACGTGATGAAGGAGTCTGCGGAAATCGCCTACAGCTACGTGAGCTCCAATCTGGCGAAGTTTGGCGGCGACAAGACGTTCTTCGACGAAGCGTTCGTGCACTTGCACGTGCCGGAAGGCGCTACCCCGAAAGACGGCCCGAGCGCCGGCGTGACCATGGCCAGCGCGTTGCTGTCCCTGGCGCGTAATCAGGCGCCGAAGAAAGGCGTGGCCATGACTGGCGAGCTGACGTTGACCGGGCATGTATTGCCGATTGGCGGCGTGCGCGAAAAAGTCATCGCAGCGCGGCGCCAGAAGATCTTCGAACTGATCCTGCCAGAGCCCAACCGTGGCAATTTCGAAGAACTGCCGGACTACCTGAAAGAAGGCATCACCGTGCATTTCGCGAAGAAATTCGCGGACGTGGCGAAGGTGTTGTTCTAACTAAGCAGACCGACACCCAACCTGTAGGAGCCAACTTGTTGGCGAGGCGGCTTCACAGGTTGAGCCAGGCCAGCCTTCTCGCGAACAAGTTCGCTCCTACAGGTGCAGGATCACCTACAGGGTTTCACTGCCACGTTCTTCGGTTATGCTCGGCACACGTTGCCCACGACCGGAGCCTTTATGACCCCTGCCCGCCTGCTCGTTCCTTTCAGCCTTGCCCTGCTGGCCGCCTGCGCCCAGCAACCTCGGCAAATCGTTTCCCTGGATGACCAAAGCGACTGCCCGATCAGACTCAAGACCGGCCAGACCCTGCTGCTCATGCTGCCGAGCAATCCCACCACCGGCCATCGCTGGCTGATGCAAAACCCTGCGCCGTCGATTCTGCGCAGCCTGGGGCCTGAGGTGTACAACAACCCCGAAGATATTGGCACGGTCGGCACTGCGGGCCAGTCGGTGTGGCGCTATCAGGCGGCGAACGCCGGTAACGGACATTTGATGATGGTGTATCAGCAGCCCTGGGCGCCGGAAGTCCCGCCAGAGCGCACCTTCGATTGCGCGATCACGGTGAATTGAGGTGTTCACCCTGCGCGTCATGACCCTGAACGATTACGATGCGGTCCTTGACCTGATGCAGCGCACACCCGGCGTCACGGTCCGAGATGCTGACTCACGGGAATCCACCGCCCGCTATCTGCAACGCAATCCGGGCCTGAGCTTCGCCGCCGAATTCAATGGCGCGCTGGCCGGATGCGTGATGTGCGGCCACGACGGTCGCCGTGGCTATTTGCAGCACCTGGTCGTGGCACCGGAGCACCGACGTCAGGGCCTGGCCGCGTCACTGGTGGAGCGCTGCCTGTCGGGGCTGGAAAAGGAAGGCATCGTCAAATGCCATCTCGACGTGATCAAGACCAACACCGCCGCCGCGCACTACTGGAGCGGCCAAGGATGGCACCTGCGCACCGACATTGATCGGTATTCGTTCATCCGGTCAGGCAATCACAACGCCTGAAAGGACTGATTGATCTTGACGCTCCGCGTGGTAACGCATCCCGTGACGCCCTGCGTCGCCTAGCCGCAGAGCAGCCCAAAGGCATTCCCACACGGATCGTGGAACGATCAGATGCGTTTTGCGTATCCGCGACTGAACCGAGATCCGTGGGAGCGGACCTGTCCGCGAAGAGGCCTGCCCATACAACGCAGTTTTTCAGGCCCCAAGCGATTTCAAATGCACCCCACCCTCCCTCACCCGGCTCCGGTTGAAGTGCAAGGATTTGAGATGGTGATGGTGTGGCACGAACGCATACATCGGGATGGCGCAACCAGTGGTTGCGCGAGGCATTTGGCGCGGGCTTGAGCGGTCAGCCGTAACCCCTCGCCTCCGCGCGCTGGACGTCCTCACTCCGCCAGCAATACCGCCGCATCGAACCCCAACCGCAGATTGCCCCAGTGGCGGCCATCGAAGAAGAACGGCACGTCGATCTCGGTCATGATCTCGCCGGTGTCACGCAGGTAAGTCTGCAGCAGGAAGCGCTGTTTATTGCCTGCCGCACGCAAGCCGATGGGGTCCGAGAACATGCGTTTGTTGCGGCAGACCGGCAGGTCGATCTCGCGATTACCCGTCGGCGGTTTCGAGACCCAGCTGTTGTTCACCGGGCAATAACCCTTGGCATCCACGATGAACGAGACTTTGCCGCCACGCGTGCCTTTGGTCAGCGCATCGCAGGCCTCCTGACAGACCTGGGCGAAGCGCTCGGTGTAGCTGGTCATGTATTGCTTGGGATCGGTATTGGGGATCACTTTGTAGCTTTGATCGAACAGGTTGACCCCTTGTTTTTGCAGCTCGGCCAGGCGTAATTGCAGCCCGTCGCGGCACTGGCTGGCTCGGGTGATCGCAGCGTCCAGCGGGCCATGACCGAGTACGAATTTGCCCAGCAGCGCCTGCACTTTTTCCGCCACGCCGGACAGATCCCGGGTCGCGGTCGCCGAATGCTGCATGCGCTGATCAATGGACTGGCTATCGGCATGGATCTGCGTCACGCGCTCATTGATGCCGGTGTTGCTGTCGGCAAATTGCTGGATGTGCCCGGCAATGTCCGCGAGCTTGCCGTTGGTGGACTCAAAATCCCCGATCATGCTTTCGAAATGGCCGGAGGCGCGCTCCACGACCTTCTGGGTTTCCCGTGCGCTATGGCTGATGTGGGTGGTTTGCTCGTGGGTCGAGCCGACTTCCAGCAGCATGGCGTCGATGTTTTGCGAGATGTCATCGGTGGCACGGCTGACGTTCTGCGCCAGCGTGCGCACTTCATCGGCGACCACCGCAAAGCCCCGGCCACTCTCCCCGGCACGCGCCGCTTCAATGGCGGCGTTGAGTGCCAGCAAGTTGGTCTGGGAAGAAATCTGCTGGATCAGCCCGACGATGGATTTGATGCTCGAGGAGCGTTGATTGAGCGCAGACACCAGGGTGCCGAACTCATTGAGGCTGCGGGAGATTTCGCTGATATTGCCGGTCACTTCCAGCAGCTCGGAATAGGATGCGCGCGCCATGCTCAGGTTCTGCGCTGTGGTATTGGAAATGCCTTGCGTCTGCTGCGACACCTCTTCGATGCGCCCAACCGCCGTGTTGCTCTGCTCCATGACTTCCCTGGCGAAACGCGCCTGATGGGTCGCGCTGTCGCTGGAGTCGCTGATGTTCTTGAGCGAACGCGCCGACTCCACCGCGATGTGCACGGTCAACGCCTGAACGTTGCTGATGATCTCGCGCTGTTTACTCAGAAAGCGGTTGCAGGTGCTGGCCAACGTACGAATTTCATCGTGGGTGAGCAGCGGCAGATCCTTGGACAGATCGCCCTCGCCGTTGGCGATTTCCTCAAGAGCCTTGGTCATGTACGTCACGGGACGCACGATCAGATGACGGAAATACCACACCATAAAACTGACCAGGCACAGCGTAAACAGCGTGCTCACCAGAATGGCGTTGCTCAGGCCATCGAGTTTGCCCTGGATCTGCGCCAGCAGCCCCGCGTCCAGCTGCGCGTTACGTAGCTGCAGCAAGATATCGGCCCGAATGCTCAGCGCCACCCAGTAGAGCAAGCCACTGACCGCCACCAGTAGAAAAAGGCTCGACAACTTTTTAGTCAATGAATCGAAAAACTGCTTTTCGATGGACTCGTACAAGGCCTTCAACGTCTGCATGCCGTGGCTCCCTGGGGCAGGTGTAAATGGGTGTTCCAGGTGAGCTAGATCGGCTGTCGGGGGGAAAGCTTTAATGAGGGAGTTTAGAGGGCAGCCCGTAAAGGTCCGGGCGAGAGCAGATGGGGGTGAGATTCGACAGGACGCAGAGCGTCCGGAGCGTGGGAACGATCAAAGACGTATGAGCCCGTGTAGGAGCGAACTTGTTCGCGAGGCGTCATACCGGACAAACCGATATAACCGATTCGCCAACCAGCTGGCTCCTACAGAAAGCGGTGTTTACTTCAGATCAAACCGGTCCAGGTTCATCACCTTGGTCCACGCCCTCACGAAGTCACGCACAAAACCTTCCTGGGCGTCCGCACTGGCATAAACCTCGGCCAATGCACGCAACTGGGCGTGTGAACCAAACACCAGATCGACGCGCGTACCGGTCCATTTCACGGCGCCGGTTTTGCGGTCGCGGCCCTGGAATTCGTCTTTGCCCGGCGCAACTGCGTTCCACTCGGTGGTCATGTCCAGCAGGTTAACGAAGAAATCATTGGTCAGCGCTTCCGGACGCTGAGTGAACACCCCGTGCTTGCTCTGCCCGACATTGGTATTCAGCACCCGAAGGCCGCCCAACAGCACGGTCATTTCCGGCGCAGTCAACGTCAGCAGTTGCGCTTTATCGACCAGCAACGCCTCGGCCGAAACGGTGTATTTGCCTTTCAGGTAATTACGGAACCCATCGGCGATGGGTTCGAGGAAGCCGAATGACTCCACGTCAGTCTGATCCTGAGACGCATCCACCCGGCCTGGTGTGAACGGGACCGTCACCGAATGACCTGCATTTTTCGCCGCTTGTTCCACACCGGCGCTACCTGCCAGCACGATCAGGTCGGCCAGCGAGATCTTCTTGCCACCCGACTGCACGCCATTGAACTCGCGCTGGATGCCTTCCAGGGTTTGCAGCACCCTCGCCAGTTGATCAGGCTGATTGGACGGCCAATCCTTTTGCGGGGCAAGACGAATACGGCCGCCATTGGCGCCGCCGCGCTTGTCCGAGCCACGGAATGTCGAAGCGGCAGCCCACGCGGTCGATACCAATTGCGAGACTGTCAGCCCTGAAGCCAAAACCTTGGCCTTAAGAGACGCCACGTCATTTTCATCGACCACGGCGTGATCGAGCTCAGGAATCGGGTCTTGCCACAGCAGCTCTTCGGCAGGCATTTCCGGGCCTAGATAGCGTGCCAGGGGCCCCATGTCGCGGTGAGTGAGCTTGAACCAGGCTCGGGAAAACGCATCGGTCAGTTGATCCGGGTTGTCACGGAAACGGCGGGCAATCGGCTCGTAGATCGGGTCAAAGCGCAGCGCCAGATCTGAGGTCAGCATGGTCGGTGCGTGGCGTTTGGAGGGGTCATGAGCGTCCGGGATGGTCCCCGCGCCCTCACCATTTTTAGGTGTCCACTGATGCGCGCCGGCAGGGCTCTTGGTCAGTTCCCAGTCGAAGCGGAACAGGTTTTCCAGATACTCGTTGCTCCACTTGGTCGGCGTCGAAGTCCAGGTCACTTCCAGGCCGCTGGTGATGGTGTCAGCGCCTTTACCGGTGCCGAAACTGTTCTTCCAGCCAAAACCTTGCTGCTCGATATCCGCCGCCTCGGGCTCGGCACCGACGTTGTCGGCCGGTCCTGCGCCGTGGGTCTTGCCGAAGGCGTGGCCACCTGCGATCAGGGCGACGGTTTCCTCATCGTTCATGGCCATGCGACCGAAGGTTTCGCGGATGTCCACGCCCGACGCCACAGGGTCGGGCCGGCCTTCCGGGCCTTCAGGGTTCACGTAAATCAGGCCCATCTGCACCGCTGCGAGGGGATTTTCCAGGATGCGTTCGCCATTGTCGGTGCGGCTCTCCTCCTGACCATGCATTTCAGGTTCGGCCACCAGCGTGCCTTCGCCCGGCTGTTGCATGGCCTTTTGTGCGCCGTAGCGGTCTTCACCGCCCAGCCAGGTGGTTTCAGCGCCCCAGTACACGTCCTCATCCGGTTCCCAGACGTCAGGGCGGCCGCCGGAAAACCCGAAGGTCTTGAAGCCCATCGACTCCAGCGCGACGTTGCCCGTGAGAATGATCAGATCAGCCCAGGAGATCTTGCGGCCGTACTTTTGTTTGATCGGCCATATCAGCCGGCGAGCCTTGTCCAGGCTCACGTTATCCGGCCAGCTGTTGAGTGGCGCGAAACGCTGTTGCCCTGCCCCCGCACCTCCACGACCATCGCCCGTGCGGTAGGTGCCGGCGCTGTGCCAGGCCATGCGAATGAACAGCGGCCCGTAGTGACCAAAGTCTGCAGGCCACCAATCCTGGGAATCGGTCATCAACGCATGCAGGTCTTGCTTGACCGCGGCAAGGTCCAGGCTTTTGAATTCTTTGGCGTAGTCGAACTGCTCGCCCATGGGATCGGACAGGGCGGAATGCTGGTGCAGGATTTTCAGATTGAGTTGATGTGGCCACCAGTCGCGGTTGGTCGTCCCGCCGCCTGCGGCGTGATTAAAGGGGCATTTCGATTCGGTCGACATGATTTTTATTTGTCCTCAACAGGTTTGAATCCGCCAGTTTCAGCCGGCACTCGGTCAATACTAGTCGCCTGAGCGCAGACGGCTAATAGATGAAGCCAACCCTGACGATAGGCTGCATCTTTTACAGTTCGACACTGCCTGCCAGGCGCATGGCCAAACCCAAAAAAAAGGGGCTGGTCCATAGCCTTTCGGCCATGAACCAACCCCTCTCTCTGGAAGCGATGCTCAGCTATTGAAAAATGCTGGCATCGATCGTCCCGACGATCAAACTGGCCCCGCGCGCGTTCAGATGATTGAAATCCTGATACCACGAATTGTCATCGCCGATCAGGCAGGTCTGGTCTTTGCAGAACAGATTGTCCAGTGTCACCAGCTTGATCCGATTGCGCGCGCTCTGGCGCTGAAAAAGATCACGCGAGTAGCGCTGTAACGCATCGTGCTTGGCCATCGGCACCGAGACATCCGACACCAGCCGCAGTTTCTGCTGTTCGGGCTCCTGGCCCAGACGCGCCAGCCGGTAATACAGATTCTTGGGATTGATGACTTGCTGCGGCACCTGCGCGACCACATAAACCTGGGTGCCAATGCTTCGATACGCATCGATCGTGCGATCAAGCGCTGCGGCAAATACCTGGCGCGACGCTTCCCGGGATTTACCCGGGCTTTGCTCGGACACCAGGAAATACTGACTGATCTCACTCTGGTCGTAATTGCCGTCGGTATACAGCGTCCAGCGTGAAACAAGCACCAGGCGTTTGATGCCGTGGGCTTTGACGTACTCAAATTCCCGTTCAGCCAGGCGGGTGCACACGCCGGGAGCGTAGTTGCCGTTGGCAACGTCAAGCCCCAACAGCGGCGGGCAACCTCCCAGACCAATGTGCACGATGGTTTCGCCACGACCCTTGGCTGCCGCATCGAACGCCGGCAGCAGCGCCTCCGAATGACTGTCACCGAACACCGCCATATCAGGATTCACCTGCGCATTGGCCATGCCGAACAGGCAAAAATCCACCACGCCACTTTTGCCATCGTCATTGCTGGCGCAGTGGCTGCGGATGTCGGTTTCAGCAAACTCGCTGTCCAGACCCCGGTCGATGTTGAAGCGCTGGTTGAAGCCATTGCTCATGTAACCGGTGAGGCCGAACGCGATGAACAGCACTGAACCAAAGGCGCCCATGGCAAAAATCCGTTGCCGGGTGAAGGTTGCTTTCTGCCGAAACGCCTGTTCGACAAAGCGCCAGCTCAGGTACGCCAACAGCAAGGAGAACACCGCCAGCATCAACATGATGGCGACCGAAGGCTCTTTGAGCGTGCTCTGCCGCGCGAAGGCGAACACCGGCTGATGCCAGAGGTAGGCGCTGTAGCTGATCAGTCCGATAAAGACAAAGCCGCGGCTGCTCAATACCCGGCCGACCCAAGTCTGCGGCGTTGCGAACAGGATGATCAATGCCGCGCCAAGCGTAGGGACAAGCGCATGCAAGCCTGGGAATTCCGTGCTGCTGTCGAAGGCAAACACCGCGTAGGCAATCAAGCCAAGCCCAAGCAGCGTGGCCAATTGGTTGATCGGGCCGTGAGCGTTTTCGACCCTGGGCCGCCAGGAGAAGTAAAAGGCGATGAACGAACCCACCAGCAACTCCCAGGCCCGGGCGTGCAGCAGGTAGAAACTGGTGCTCGATCCTTGCGCCGCGCCAATCTGCGCCATCGTCAGGCTGGCAATCGCGCCCACGGCCAGCAACGCGACAATCCAGGTGCGGCCCAACTTCCAGGTCATCATCAACAACAGCGGAAACAGCACGTAGTACTGCTCTTCCACTGCCAGCGTCCAGGTGTGCAGCAGGGGTTTGAGTTCAGCGGAAGCATCGAAATAGCCGCTTTCAAGCCAGAACAGCAGGTTAGACGAAAAGATCGGCACTGCGACCAGGCTCTTGGCGAAATATTTGAAGTCCGGGGGATCGAGGATCAGCCACGCCGCTGGCAGGCAGATCAGCATCATCACAAACAGCGACGGCAGAATGCGTCGGGCGCGGCGTTCGTAAAACGTCACCAGCGAGAATTTCCCGGCCAGCATCTCGGACAGGATGATCGACGTGATCAGGTAGCCGGATATAACGAAGAACACATCGACCCCGACAAATCCCCCTGAAAACACATGCAGGCCGGAGTGAAACAGAATGACGGGAATGACAGCGACCGCGCGCAGCCCATCGACTTCGGGGCGGTACTTGAGTGCAGGGTTGTGAACGTTCCCCATGATCGGGATCTTCCTTGGCAATGAACGGGTGATGACAGCTGATGGCAAAGGCCATTGGCAGCACAAAACGAAGCCAAGCGACATCACGAGCTCATGCCGGATGGAAAACCGGACATAGCTACCGCTAGCACATTGAGTTGAGATGACGAGTGCCGCCAGGAAGCGGCGAAGAAAGGACTTGAAGCAGATTTACGGTGAATGCTGATTTTTTACAGGAGCCGGGAAAGCCTGTCCAGCGCAGGGGACGAATGTGCGTTCGCACCAGCAAAACGAGAAATTCGCTCGCGTTGCAACTCGTTGCCTGTACCAAAAACGAAACACTTCTGACACCCATCTGCGAAACGTCTGACATTGATTCTCACTTGAGATTTACACATAATTGAGAACAGTCCTCATTTGCACGTTTGGTTTTCGGAGCTTGGCAGTCCATGCGCATCTTGTCCCCCGTGTCCCCCCATGTCCTTTCGTTCATCGCACTCGGTATTTTCAACAGCGCCTATGCGGCCGACACCACCTTGAATCTGCCCACAACCGACATCAACTCCACGGCTGTCAGCACCGATGCAGACAGCTCCGAGGGCTACCAAGGCAAGCCGAGCAGCACGACCACGCGCCTGAACCTGACCACGCAGGAAACGCCCCAAGGCGTGACCAACATCAAGCGCGAGCAAATCGACGACTTCAAACTCAACAGCATTCGCGATGTGCTGACCAGCACCCCCGGCGTCAACGTGCAAAAGGCCGAAACCGACCGCACCTACTTCACCGCCCGCGGTTTCGACATCACTAATTTTCAGTACGACGGCACCGCCATGCCGCTGACCAACGGCCTGTTGGTGGGTGATATCGATCTGGCACCCTACGAGCAGGTAGACATCCTGCACGGTGCCAACGGCCTGATGTCCGGGGCAGGCAATCCGTCGGCAACCGTCAACTTCGTGCGCAAGCGTCCGACCTATGATCCGCAGGCGAAAATCGATCTGACGGCCGGGTCCTGGGACAAACGCCGGGTGGACATTGACGTCTCCGGGCCGCTGACTGACTCGGGCAATGTGCGGGGCCGGATGATTTACGCCAATGAAAACGGCAACTCGTACCTGGATCGATACTCGCGGGAAAAGAACATTTTCAGCGGCATGCTGGCTTTTGACCTGAGCGATAGCGACGTGCTGACCGTGGGTTACGAGGATCAGAAAACCGATGCCAACGGCGCCAGCTGGGGCGCGCTGCCATTGGTCGATGGCAACGGGCAGACCATTCATTACAGCAGCACCCATTCGAACATCGCCCAACCCTGGGTGTACTGGAACATCCATACCCAGCGCGCTTTCGGCGAGTGGGAGCACACGTTCGCCAATGACTGGAAGTCCAGGCTGACGGTCTCGGGCGCGGAGCACCGCGAAGACACCGAGATGTTCTATATGTACAGCGACGCGAGTTCAGCCACCGGATACAGCGGGCTGGGCTCCAAGTACAAGGACAAGAATCATGAGCTCAGCGGTGACTTTTCCCTGAGCGGGCCGTTCACCCTGGGCGGTCGGGAGCACGAACTGACGGTGGGCGCCAACGCCGCACGCCAGCGCAACCGAGAGTCTTCGCAGTACGGCGACACCCTCAATTATTCACCGGTAACCCTAAGCGACGCATTGCATGGCTACCTGCCGCGCCCGACATACAACGCCGCGCTGCCTGATGCGACGTCGAGCTACACCGACCGGCAAAAGAGCCTCTACGCTGGCGCACGTTTCAGCCTGACCGACGACCTGCACCTGATCACCGGCGCACGTATGCTCAGCGCTGACAGCAATGGGGAAAATTACGGCGCCGCCCGCGAAGTTCGCATCCACGGCAAGGTCACGCCCTACGCTGGCATCGTCTATGACCTGACGCCCGAATATGCGCTTTACGCCAGCTACACCGAAGTTTTCAACCCGCAGTACTACCTTGATACCCAGGGCCGGGTGCTTGATCCCCTTGAAGGCAAAAGCTACGAAGCGGGCATCAAAGGCCAGCTGATGGACAAAAAGCTCAACGTCAGCGCAGCGGTATTCCATGCCAAGCAGGACAACGTCGCCGGTAACTCGACGTACGACCCATCCCTGGGAGGCTATGTTTACGAAGCAATGTCCTACGACAGCAGCGGAGTGGAGCTGGAAGCGTCCGGCGAAGTGCTGCCCGGCCTGCAAGTCAACGGCGGTTATACCTATGTCTACATCACCGATGACGACGACAATCGAGCCCGCAAATTCATCCCGCGTCACTTGCTGACTTCGTCCATGACCTACCGCCTACCTATGGCGCCGAAAGTCAAAGTCGGCGGCAGCGTCAGCTGGCAGAGCAAGACCCAGAACGACACCACCACGGCCGCCAAACAGGACGCTTACGCATTGATCGGTCTGATGACGCGTTATGACATCGACGATCACTGGAGCACCCAGCTCAACCTCAACAACCTGACCAACGAGAAATACCTGCAAAGCCTGCGCTTCGACCAAAGCAACTACGGCGATCCGCGTAACTTCATGGCGTCGGTCAGCTGGAAGTATTGAGGGCTGGGTAGATGCCTCTTCGCCCAGCAGCGGGTCAGGTACGAACGAGGTGACTGGTTTCGGGGCCGCTGCGCAACCCATCGCCTGCAAGCAAGGCTCCTACGCGCTTCGCGCAGAAGCGGATCGCAGCGACGGCGACCAAAGCGCCTCGGCGGTAAACGCAACGCTGCGACTTGCGGATCAAGCGAATCGGCGATGTCCGGCTTTTGATTCTGGGCGGAGCCCGTAGGAGCGCAGCTTGCTCGCGATGGGCTGCGCAGCGGCCCCGAAATCAGCCGTCCTCCCACAGGTTTCGCGTCCGGCGTGCGTCCTTCGTCATATGAGGTTTCGGCCGGGTGCGGTAATTGGCTAAAATGCCGCACTTTTCGTCGCCCCCACCGGAATCACCGTGAGCCAAGACCCCGACCGCCTTTTCGCCCAACCGCTGCCACAGGTGCCGGACTTCGCCTTCAACGAAGACGTGGTGCGGGTGTTCCCGGACATGATCAAACGCTCGGTGCCGGGTTATCCGACGATTGTTGAAAACCTCGGTGTGCTGGCCGCGCAATTCGCTCAGCCCCACAGCGTGCTCTATGACTTGGGCAGTTCACTGGGCGCGGTCACTCAGGCGTTGCGCCGTCATGTGCGAACGGACGATTGCCGGGTCATCGCTGTGGATAACTCCAGCGCCATGGTCGAGCGCTGCCGGGAATACCTTAACGGTCAGGACTCGATGTTTCAGGAGCTGCTGCCGGTTGAAGTGATCGAGGGGGACATCCTCGCGCTGGAGTTTCAGCCCGCCTCGGTGGTAGCGCTGAACTTCACCCTGCAATTCATCGCGCCGGACCAGCGACTGGCCTTGCTGGGGCGCATTCGCCAGTCGTTACTGCCGGGAGGCGCGCTGATTCTTTCCGAAAAACTGCGTTTCGACGACCCGCAAGAACAAACGCTGCTGACCGATCTGCACATCGCGTTCAAACGCGCCAACGGTTACAGCGAGCTGGAAATTGCGCAAAAACGCAGTGCCATCGAAAACGTGATGAAACCCGACAGCCTTGAGCAACATCGTGAACGCCTGCTGGCTGCGGGGTTTTCGAAAGTCGTGCCGTGGTTCCAGTGCCTTAATTTTGCCTCTTTGATTGCCCTGCCATGATTGATCTCGCTCCACTGGTCCGCCGTCTGGCGGGCACTCCCTTGTATGCCTGGGCGCAAACGCTGCAGGCGCAACTCGACGCCAAAATGGAAAAGGGTCACGGCGACCTGGAGCGCTGGCAAGGTGCGCTCAATGCGCTGCCGAACCTGACGCCCGCGCGTGTTGATCTGAAAGACAGCTTTACCCTGGAAGCCGAATGCAACGGCGAAGTCCGCACACAGACGCGCAAAGCGCTGATGGGCCTGTCGCCGTGGCGCAAGGGGCCGTTCAACGTGTTCGGTGTGCATATCGACACCGAATGGCGCTCGGACTGGAAGTGGTCGAGGGTTTCGCCGCATCTGGATCTCAACGGCAAACGCGTTCTGGATGTGGGCTGCGGCAACGGCTATTACCAATGGCGCATGCTTGGTGCAGGCGCAGATTGCGTGGTTGGCGTCGATCCGAACTGGTTGTTTTTCTGCCAGTTCCAGGCCATGCAGCGCTTTTTGCCGGATCTGCCGGCGTGGCACCTGCCGTTCACACTGGAAGACTTACCGCCCAAGCTGGAAGGCTTCGACACGGTGTTTTCCATGGGTGTGTTGTATCACCGAAAATCGCCCATCGATCATTTGCTGGCGCTCAAGGATTGCCTGGTCAAAGGCGGCGAACTGGTGTTGGAGACAATGGTAGTCGAGGGTGACGCACAGCAGGTGCTGGTGCCGGAGGACCGCTATTCGCAAATGCGCAACGTGTGGTTTCTACCGTCGGTGCCCGCACTTGAGCTGTGGCTGCGGCGCGCGGGGTTTGTCGATGTGCGCTGCGTGGATGTCAGCACCACGACGGTCGAAGAACAGCGCAGTACCGAATGGATGCGCTTTCAGTCGTTGCGTGACTACCTTGACCCCGAGGATCACAGCAAAACGGTGGAGGGCCTGCCCGCGCCCCGCCGTGCCGTGATTGTGGGCCGCAAACCGTAATCCGGTGGCGCGGGATAGCCCCGCGCCTAGCCGTTTCAGCCCTTGTAGGCCGCCGCCAGAATCAACGCCTTCATCTCGGCAACCGCTGCCTTGAAACCCACGAACAATGCGTGTGCTACCAGCGCGTGGCCGATGTTCAGCTCGTTCACGCCCTTGATCGCGGCCACCGCTTCAACGTTGTGGTAATGCAGGCCATGACCTGCGTTGACGATCAAGCCCTGCCCCAGACCAAACGCCACACCGTCGGCGATACGCTTGAGCTCTTCAGCCACTTCGGTCGGGGTTTGCGCATCGGCGTAGCGCCCGGTGTGCAGTTCAATCGCCGGCGCGCCAATGCGCTTGGACGCTTCGATCTGCCGCTCATCCGCATCGATAAACAGCGACACCTCACAGCCGATCGCAGACAGCCGGTCCACCGCTGCCTTGATCCGCGCTTCCTGACCTGCAACGTCCAGCCCGCCTTCAGTCGTGAGCTCTTGGCGGGTTTCCGGCACCAGGCAGATGTGCGCCGGACGAATACGTTCGGCGAACGCGATCATTTCGTCGGTCACGCCCATTTCGAAATTCATCCGCGTCTGCAACACGTCCTTGAGCAGGAGCACATCGCGTTCCTGAATGTGTCGACGGTCTTCACGCAGGTGAACGGTGATGCCATCGGCGCCGGCTTCTTCGGCGTCCAGTGCAGCCTTGACCGGGTCGGGGTAACGGGTGCCACGGGCCTGACGCAGCGTGGCGACGTGGTCGATGTTCACGCCAAGAAGAATGCGGGTGCTTTGGGTCACGGGGTTCTCCTGAAAGTCTGATATGACCAGGCAGCGAGGCCTGGCAATGCAAGCGAAAGGTGTACGTGTCAGGGTTTGCGAAACAGTTCACGGCTGACCAACGGACGACCGCCCAGATGAACCGCCAGCGCCTGGCGCATCAAGCGTTTGGCTGCCGACAGCGCGCCGGGTGAAGTCCAGTCGGCCTCGGCCATGGCCAGTAGTTCGGCGCCTTGAAATTGCCCGGGCTGGAACAGGTAAACGCGCTCAAGCCCTGCGTCCACTTGCAGCCGGTACATGCCGTCCGCGGACAGAGGATCGCCATTGACGTCCACGTCGAGGGCAAAACCGTACCCCAAGTCGTCCAGCAGACGCCACTCGAACGAGCGTAACAAGGGCTCCAGCGGGCGCCCTTCGGCCAGCGCGGCAAGGGTAGCAGCATAATGATCGAATACACCGGGGTGCGGATCTTCGGCCGGCAACAGACGAATCAGCAGTTCATTGAGGTAAAGACCGCTGAACAGCGCTTCGCCTTCCAGCCAGCACGACACACCGAACGCCTCCATGCGACCAACGTTTTTTAATTCGCCCCGCCCGCGAAACTCGATGTCCAGCGGGACGAAGGGCCTGGCCAGCGTTCCCGCCTTGCCGCGAGCACTGCGCAACACAGCGCGCAACCGACCTTGCGGGGTGATGAAATCCACCAGTGCGCTGGTTTCTCGGTACGCCCGGCTGTGCAGCACGTAAGCCAGTTGGCCGGCAGGTGCGATTAAGGACATGCACTTCTCGATGAAGGAACGCGGTTTACACACAACCCAAAACCAGCGTGGGAGGGAGCTTGCTCGCGATTACGGTGCAACAGCCAACATCAATGCTGAATGTCACCCCTCATCGCGAGCAAACTCCCTCCCACGTTTGAATCGGCTTATCGCCAGGTCTGGACGTATTACAGGTCGCCGTAACCCAGCGAACGCAGGGCACGTTCGTCATCGGACCAGCCGCCTTTGACCTTGACCCAGAGGTTGAGCATGACCTTGGAGTCAAACAGCAGCTCCATGTCGCGCCGTGCATCGGTGCCGATACGTTTAATGCGATCACCCTTGTCGCCGATGATGATCTTCTTCTGGCCATCGCGCTCGACGAGGATCAACGCATGAATGTGCAGGGTTTTGCCCTGCTGCTTGAACTCTTCGATTTCCACGGTGATCTGGTAGGGAACCTCGGCACCCAGCTGACGCATGATCTTCTCGCGGACCAGTTCAGCGGCCAGAAAACGGCTGCTGCGGTCAGTGATCTGATCTTCCGGGAAGAAGTGATCGTTCTCCGGAAGATGAGTGGCGATCAGGGTTTCCAGCGCTTCGAGGTTGTGTCCGTGCTGGGCCGAGATCGGCATGATCGAGGCATTGGGCAACTGGCCCTGCAGCCACTCCAGATGCGGCATCAGCTCAGCCTTGTCTTCGATGCGATCAGTCTTGTTGATCGCCAGAATCACAGGGCCCTGCACGTACTGCACGCGCTCGAGCACCATCTGGTCTTCATCGGTCCAGCGGGTGCGGTCTACCACGAAAATCACGACATCAACGTCTTTCAGCGCTGCCGAAGCCGTCTTGTTCATATAGCGATTGAGGGCTTTCTCGCCATTTTTGTGCATGCCGGGCGTATCAACGTAAATGGCCTGCACAGAGCCTTCAGTCTTGATACCGAGCATGTTGTGACGGGTCGTCTGCGGCTTGCGCGAAGTGATTGCAAGCTTCTGGCCGAGGATGTGGTTCAGCAGCGTGGATTTGCCCACGTTGGGCCGGCCAACAATGGCAACGTAGCCACAGCGTGTTGCAGTTGAATCAGTCATTGCCGTTCTCCACGCCAAGGGCGATGAGTGCTGCGGCCGCCGCTACCTGTTCGGCAATGCGACGGCTGACACCCTGTCCCCGGCTTTTTTCATTCAATAAGGTGATCTCGCATTCGACGAAAAACGTTCGGCAATGCGGTTCGCCCTGGATGTCTACCACTTCGTAACGCGGCAGATCACAGGCGCGCGACTGCAGGAACTCCTGCAGTCGGGTTTTAGGGTCTTTGTTGGTGTCCACCAGCGTCAGGCTGTCGAATTCGGTGGTCAGCCAGGCCAGCACGCGATCGCGCGCAACGTCCATACCGGCGTCCAGATAGATCGCGCCGATCAGGGCTTCAAGGGCATCGGCCAAGATCGACTCACGACGAAAGCCGCCGCTTTTCAGCTCCCCCGATCCCAGGCGCAGGTACTCACCCAGGTCAAACCCGCGAGCGAGCAACGCCAGGGTTTCGCCCTTCACCAGTCGGGCACGCAGGCGCGACAGCTGGCCTTCGCGGGCCTGGGGGAAGCGGTCGAACAGTGCTTCACCGGCTACAAAATTGAGGATCGCATCGCCGAGGAACTCAAGACGCTCGTTGTTGCGACCGGCGAAACTGCGGTGTGTCAGGGCCAGAATCATCAATTCCTGGTCCTTGAAGGTGTAGCCGAGCTGACGCTCGAGGCGACTCAATGAAACGCTCACGGTTTACCCACGCTGAATTCGTGGTCGAACTTGACCACCAGATCGATGTTCTGGATCAATGGCTCACGTTTTTCGTAGTTCAAATGGGCGAGGAACCTGTTGTTCTCCGTCGTCACGTCTAAAGCCTTCTTCAAATCCAAATCCCGAATGTTGTTGATCTGCATGCCTTTGGCGACATAGTCATAAAAATCACCGACCGTCACGACGCTGGCTGCCTTATCGGTCCCGACAGCTTCGATGATTTTCTTCATCGACATGTAATCGAGGTAGTGCGGCACTACCTTGGCAGCTGTACTCGCAACAAAGGCCAGAACGGCCAGCAGCGCCAGCCACCCCAGGAACGACAAGCCTTTCTGCGAACGGGCGACTGTCATGTACGACCTCAAGAATAGTCCTTCAAATCTGTGTGCAGGATGAATCACGCCTCACCCTGTTGTTGCCTGCTGAAATGACATACGGCGCTGTCAGAAACAGCGCCGTATCGGCTACTTGATCAACCCGACTCGCGAGAAGTTGGGGAAGTGACTTAACTTGGGTTCCGGCCAGCTCATCCACACCGCGAACGCCTTGCCCACGATGTTTTTATCCGGGACCATGCCCAGCTCGTCCTTGGGAATATTGGGGTCATCCCAATAACGGCTGTCGTTGGAGTTGTCGCGGTTGTCGCCCATCATGAAGTAATGAGCGGCCGGCACGGTCCATTCACTGTCAGGCGGCGCGCGGTAACGGCTCATTTCCTGACGGATCTGGTGTTCGACGTTGCCCAGCTTCTCTAGATACAGCTCCGCGCTGCCCAATGTCCCGGGCTCAGTGCCGATCAGTTGCTTGGCAACCAGCTCACCGTTGACGAACAGCTTCTTGTCACTGGTGTAGCGAATCTTGTCGCCCGGCAGACCCACCACGCGCTTGATGTAGTTGACGGTCGGATCGCTTGGATAGCGGAACACCATCACATCGCCGCGCTGCGGATCACCGATCTGGATGACCTTCTGATCAAGCACTGGCAGGCGAATGCCATACGAGAACTTGTTGACCAGAATGAAATCGCCCACATCGAGGGTCGGCTTCATCGAACCCGACGGGATCTGGAACGGCTCGACCAGAAACGAGCGCAGCACCAGTACGATGAACAGCACCGGGAAGAACGACTTGCCGTATTCAACCAGCAAGGGCTCTTTGTTCAGCTGCTCGACGACGCCGACGTCTGGCTGGCTGACGCTGCCCTGGTAGGTGGCTATCGCGGTACGCCGACGTGGCGCGAGAACGATCAGGTCGAACAAGGCCAACACACCGCAGACAGCAACGGCGATGACCAACAACAGCGGGAAATTTAGTGACATAGGGCCTGACTATTCCAACCTGAGCACTGCAAGGAAGGCTTCCTGTGGAATTTCCACGTTGCCGACCTGCTTCATGCGTTTCTTACCGGCTTTCTGTTTTTCCAGCAGCTTGCGCTTACGACTGACGTCGCCGCCGTAACATTTGGCCAGTACGTTCTTTCTGAGCGCCTTGACGGTTGTACGCGCCACAACCTGCCCGCCGATGGCGGCCTGGATTGCCACGTCGAACATCTGACGAGGAATCAGTTCTTTCATCTTTTCGGTCAACGCGCGTCCTTTGTAGTTCGCGTTGTCCCGGTGGACGATCAATGCCAGTGCATCGACCTTCTCACCGTTGATCAGCACATCCAGCTTCACCAGATTGGCAGACTGGTAACGATCGAAATGGTAATCCAGGGAAGCGTAGCCACGGCTGACCGATTTGAGGCGATCGAAGAAGTCCAGGACCACTTCGTTCATCGGCAGGTCATAGGTCACTTGCACCTGAGTACCCAAAAACAGCATGTCGTGCTGAACGCCACGCTTTTCGATGCACAGCGTAATGACGTTACCAAGGTGCTCCTGAGGCACAAGGATGTTGGCGCGCACGATAGGCTCGCGCATGTCCTCGATGCTGGACAGGTCAGGTAATTTGGACGGGTTATCGACGTAAATCGTTTCACCGGTCTTGAGCAGTAATTCGAAAATTACCGTTGGCGCGGTGGTGATCAGGTCCAGATCGTATTCACGCTCCAGACGCTCCTGGATGATCTCCATGTGCAGCATGCCGAGGAAGCCGCAGCGGAAGCCGAAGCCCAGCGCGTCGGAGCTTTCCGGCGAATATTGCAGCGAAGAGTCGTTAAGCGTCAGCTTTTGCAGGGCTTCGCGGAAGTCTTCGAAATCGTCGGAGCTGACCGGGAACAGACCAGCGTAGACCTGCGGCTGAATACGCTTGAAGCCTGGCAATACCTCGACATCCGGAGTGGTGCTCAGGGTCAGGGTGTCACCCACTGGTGCGCCGTGGATGTCTTTGATACCGGCGATGATGAAGCCAACTTCGCCAGCCTTGAGGTCTACCGTCGCAGTGTGCTTGGGGTTGAATACACCCACGCTGTCCACCAGATGCAGCTTGCCGGTGGATTTGACCAGAATCTTGTCGCCCTTTTTCACACGGCCATGGCGCACGCGCACCAGGGAAACAACGCCCAGGTAATTGTCGAACCATGAGTCGATGATCAGCGCTTGCAGCGGGTCTTCGATATTGCCGGTAGGGGCCGGAATGGTATGGACCAGACGCTCCAGCACCTCGTCAACGCCCAAGCCGGTTTTCGCGCTGCATACCACGGCGTCGGTCGCGTCAATGCCGATGATCTTTTCGATCTCTTCCTTGACGCGGTCCGGATCAGCCTGAGGCAGATCGATTTTGTTCAACACCGGCATGACTTCAAGGCCCTGCTCGATGGCGGTGTAGCAGTTGGCAACGGACTGGGCTTCAACGCCTTGACCGGCGTCCACTACCAGCAGCGCACCTTCACACGCCGCCAGCGAGCGGCTGACTTCATAGGTGAAGTCAACGTGGCCGGGGGTGTCAATGAAATTCAGTTGGTAGGTGATACCGTCTTTCGCGGTGTAGTACAGAGTAACGCTGTGGGCCTTGATGGTGATCCCACGCTCACGCTCAAGGTCCATGGAGTCAAGTACTTGAGCTTCCATTTCGCGCTCGGACAACCCGCCGCACATTTGAATGAACCGGTCAGCCAGCGTCGACTTGCCATGGTCAATGTGGGCGATGATGGAGAAATTGCGGATATGACTCAAATCACTCACGGATCAACACTCAAAAGGTTGCAGGCAGACTGCCCGCCGAAAAATAGCCGGGAATTGTACCTGAAGGAAGGCTGGGGCGTCACGTTCGCGCTCCACGCCCCGCCGCTGCCGTTCTTGCGGGCACAAAAAAAGGAGCGGTAAAACCGCTCCTTTTTCATTCATATGGCTGATTACTCGGCCAGTTTGAAAGTGATGAACGTCGCACGTCCCTGACGCAGGACTCGCATCGACACCGAACGATTCTTTGGCAGGTCTTTGGCGATCTGCGTGAATTGCTTGGCCGAGGTGAGCGCCTGATTATTCAAGTGCGTGATGACATCGCCGGTTTGCAGGCCGATCAAGGAGGCAGGACCGTCCTGGACATCCTTGATGAGCACGCCGCCCTTGATGTCCATGCTTTTCATCTGCTCAGCGGTCAGGTCGGCCACCGAAACGCCCAAGCGGTTGCTGTTGCGCTCACCGCCCGTTTCAGATGGGCCCATTTCCTTACCTTCATCGGGCAAAGCGCCTACGGTGACAGTCAGCTTCTGACGCTTGCCATCCCGGATCACGTCCAGCTCAGCCTTGCTGCCGTCTTTCAGATTACCGATCAGGTGTGGAAGGTCGGCGGACATAACGATGGGCTGGCCATTGGCGCTCAGGATCACGTCACCGACTTGCAGGCCACCTTTGGCGGCAGGGCCATCGTCGATCACCTGTGCCACCAGCGCACCGGCTGGTTTATCAAGTCCGAAAGATTCAGCCAGGTCTTTGTTCACTTCTTGAATGACCACACCCAACCAACCGCGATTGACTTTGCCGCTAGCCTTCAGCTGATTGGAAACATCCAGCGCAACGTCAATCGGGATGGCGAACGACAGCCCCATGAAACCGCCGGAACGCGTGAAGATCTGCGAGTTGATGCCCACGACCTCCCCGGCCATGTTGAACAGCGGGCCACCGGAGTTACCGGGGTTGATCGCAACGTCCGTCTGGATGAACGGCACGTAGGTGTCGTTTGGCAGGCTGCGGCCTTTGGCGCTGACGATCCCTTTGGTTACCGAGTGATCGAAACCAAATGGCGAACCGATGGCCAGTACCCACTCGCCGACTTTCAGCTTGTCGGAGTTCCCCAATTTGACGGTGGGCAGGTCCTTACCGTCGATTTTCAGCAGCGCTACGTCAGTGCGAGGGTCGGTCCCCACCAGCTTGGCTTTCAACTCGCTGCGGTCCGACAGGCGCACAAGGATTTCGTCCGCGCCATCGATGACGTGATTGTTGGTCATCACATAGCCGTCAGAGGAAATGATGAAACCTGAACCCAGCGATTGCGCTTCGCGCTGACGATCGCCCTTACCGGAGCCTGAGCCCGGCGGGCGTGATCCCGGCGGGACGCTGCGCTCGAGGAATTCGCGCAGCATCGGCGGCAGCCCTTCAAGATCGGGCATCTGGCCTTGAGCTACGGAGCGGTCCGGAAGCTTCTGACGGGTACTGATGTTCACCACAGCGGGCGACGCCTGCTCCACCAATGAAGTGAAGTCTGGCAACGCCTCCGCCTGTGCAGTGACCACCTGGCCAAGCATCAGCACGGCGGCCATCAGGGAAAGATAAGATTTCAAGCGAGGTATGGACATACGGCTCCCGTTCATAACGAGCATGGTTAAGCGGTACGGACCAAGAGGTCCGAAGAGCATGCGTGCAATGCAGCATAGTGCGGCACCGCTCTCTCAGGCAGCTTTTGGGCCCTGAAAAAGAAAAAGGCCAAAGCTGCGAAGCTGTGACCTATAGAAAAAAACGTGTCTGTTTGCAACCCGCAAAGCTCACCAAACATTTCAGAAAGCCTTGCGACCCGGCTATCAAGCTGGCTGGCGCTGGGAGCCGCCCAAAATGAAACCTTTTTCATAGTGGGCGCGCCCGGTAGCTCGGCTCATTTCTTGGCAGGTGCTTGAGCGTCACTGCGCATCGACAAGGCGATACGCTCAGCGGTGCCAATCGGGATTTCACCCACCACCGTCACCATTGCATCCCCCTTCGCAGTGTTGAGGCGGCGGGACACGGCAACGGTAGGCCCCAGCTGTGTTCGAATATCCGTCACGGCTGCGCCTGAGACAGGCTCTATGAACACAGAAAAACGCGCCAGGCCATCGTCATACATCAAGCTGGTAACCAGAGATTTGGAGTCCGGGTCCTTACGAGTCCCGGCACTGCTTAACTCGAAGCCCGGCGGCAACCAGTCCGAATGCCAGGCAACCGGCGCCGATTTGGACGCGTCCGGTTTGGCCTTGGCAACGTCGACGGGCTTGCAGTCAGCGCTCGCGGAGAGCATCTGATCAGTAGGGACGTCAGCGGTATTGAGATCGGTAAACTGAAAACGCTCAAGCAGTTGCCCTTTATCGCTTAACAACAGCGACTTCAACGGCAGACCTGTTTCCGCATCCAGATGCAGTTCGATGCCATAACGGTGCTGGTCTTTCGGCGTCAGGGTGACGATCACCGCAGACCTGCCGGCCACACGTGACTTACCGGCAACCGCCATGTCATACCACGCAGACAGCTTCGCCGCGTCGAACGCATGTGCGGGAGAGTCGGGGATATTGGTGACGCCAGATGCGAGAGTACCGCTCACGCATTGGGTCACCCCATCTACGCGTAATACTTCCTGAGCGGAACCATCGAGCTGAAGCAGATGCTCACGGACCTTGCCATCGACAACGCGATGCCAGATCCGGTGAGTTGAAAAGCTGCCATTTCGTTCGTAAACGAATGTACCTTGAAAGCTTTGCTTTTGTTCTGCCTGCGCAAGACGCTTGAGCTGGTCTTGCGCATCATCGGCATGAACTGGAAGGACCAGCCATCCACCTAGCAGAAGCGGCAATAGACGGATGGGGCGCATGATCCTCCTTAACGGTTTTCCAGGCTGGCAGCGCGTGCATATGGCAGTGCGCTTTCAGTGCCTTTCAACGCAGCTTGCTGAGCATGTTGACGCAGGTAGCCCGGGAGGCGCTGGTCGTGCCATCCGGCCTGACCCTGCAGCACACCGCTAGCCATCGGGCCTGGCGCTTGCTCACTTTCGGTATAACCAGCCAAGACTGCCGGACCTTTGACCTGAGGGGCCAGGTTAGCAGGCTGAGCCGACTGCTGAGCCAGTTGGGCACCAGCAATATCGTCCTGATTGTACAAGCGAACGCCTGCCAATACGGCGACAGTCACAGATGCGGCAACAGCCAGGCGACCCAGAGTGCGCCATGGACCACGACCGGCCTTCAGAGGGCTTACCTCATCGGCAATCGCGGCGGCTACAGCTGCCGAGATATCCAGATGCGGGATCAACAATTCCTTGTGCATGGCTGCACGAGCGATCTGATAACGCGACCACGTGGCACGTGTATCCGCATCGTCGATTGCATTGAGCACCCGACGTAATTCCAATTCGTCCGCTTCGTTATCCATCACCGCGGACAGCGATTCCTGCAGGGCTTCACGACTCATGGCGGTTCCTCTCTTTTGGCTATCGCCGCTGTCTCAGGATTCCTGCAACAAAGGTTGCAGGGCTTTATCAATGGCTTCCCGAGCGCGGAAGATGCGTGAGCGCACGGTACCAACGGGACACTGCATGACGCTTGCAATGTCTTCGTAACTCAGACCGTCGAACTCACGTAAAGTTAGAGCTGTACGCAAATCTTCCGGAAGTAGCTGGATAGTTCGATGGACAGTGCCCTCGATCTCATCCCGTAACAATGCTCGTTCCGGTGACTCGATGTCCTTGAGGCCATGATCGCCGTCGTAGAACTCCGCGTCTTCAGATCTGACATCGCTGTCCGGCGGTCGCCGACCTCGCGACACCAGATAGTTTTTCGCCGTGTTGATGGCGATGCGGTACAGCCAGGTATAAAAAGCGCTGTCCCCGCGAAAGTTGCCAAGTGCACGGTAAGCCTTGATAAAGGCTTCCTGCGCAACATCTTGCGCTTCGTGGGTGTCGTGGACGAATCGCACGATCAACCCAAGAATTTTGTGCTGATATTTCACCACTAGCAGATCAAAGGCTCGCTTGTCGCCGCGCTGTACGCGTTCGACCAGTTGCTGATCCTCTTCCTGGGTTAGCATGCATACTCCTCATAGAGCTTAAAGGAGCGTTGCAACGGCTCATTCACAGGCTTGCAAACATAGACTCGGGCTTTTGGCAAAAGTTCTCCCCCCTTCAAGCAAGTTTCCGGCGAGCGATGGTAGCCCGCACGAAAAACGCAGCTCGAACCAGGTCGGCTGCGTGAATAATCTTGTCGTCGAAGCGCTGGCAATGGCCATGTATTGATCCCCGCCTAGCGCCGACGCTGTCCCTTTATCGGCAACCTTCTATTGAACGTGACGCTTATTAAAAAGTTCCACATTCATTTTAGGTCGTAAGACACACGTCAATCCGTTTGTAGGAAGAAACCGAGAGCAACCTATCGATGTTTCGAACATGTCAAACGGTATGCACGGTGCTCCGGAGTAGCGCACAATCCGGGCCCGCTGTGGATTCACGATTGCCATAAAATCGCGGCTATTGTGCCGCTACACCCCTACATATAGCTAGTGGCCGAATAAGAGAGCCAAATTCACATGAGCCGACATTTCCAGCACGACGTTCTGGTGATTGGCAGCGGTGCTGCCGGATTGAGCTTGGCGCTGACGCTGCCCGAGCATTTACGCATTGCCGTCCTGAGCAAGGGCGATCTGGCGAATGGCTCTACATTCTGGGCTCAAGGAGGCGTCGCGGCAGTGCTGGACAACGCCGACACGGTTGAGTCCCACGTCCAGGACACATTGAACGCCGGCGGCGGACTGTGTAGTGAGGATGCCGTCCGATTCACGGTCGAGCACAGCCGCGAAGCAATTCAGTGGCTGATCGACATGGGCGTGCCCTTTACCCGCGACGACCAGAACACCGTCGAAGACGGCGGATTCGAGTTCCACTTGACCCGCGAGGGCGGTCACAGCCATCGCCGTATCATTCATGCTGCCGACGCCACTGGCGCGGCGATATTCACCACCCTGCTGGATCAAGCCCGGGCGCGCCCCAATATAGAGCTGCTGGAACAGCGTGTAGCCGTTGACCTGATCACTGAGCGCCGCCTTGGCCTCGAAGGTCAACGCTGTCTGGGCGCCTATGTGCTGGATCGCTCCACCGGCGAAGTCGATACCCACAGTGCGCGCTTTACGATTTTGGCTTGTGGCGGCGCGGCGAAGGTTTATCTGTACACCAGCAACCCCGATGGCGCCTGCGGAGACGGCATCGCAATGGCATGGCGCGCGGGCTGCCGGGTCGGCAATCTGGAATTCAACCAGTTCCACCCCACCTGCCTGTATCACCCCCAGGCCAAAAGTTTTCTGATCACCGAAGCCCTGAGAGGCGAAGGCGCCTACCTGAAGCTGCCCAACGGCGAGCGCTTCATGGAGCGTTTCGATGAGCGCGCAGAACTGGCGCCGCGGGACATCGTGGCCCGCGCCATCGACCATGAAATGAAGCGACTGGGGATCGACTGCGTGTTTCTGGACATCAGCCACAAGCCCGATGACTTCATCAAAACCCACTTCCCGACTGTGTACGAACGCTGCCTGAAATTCTCGATCGACATCACCCAACAGCCCATTCCTGTAGTGCCGGCCGCGCACTACACCTGCGGCGGCGTAATGGTCGATCAACACGGGCGCACGGATGTGCCAGGCCTGTATGCGATTGGCGAAACCAGCTTCACCGGCCTGCACGGCGCCAACCGCATGGCCAGCAACTCGTTGCTCGAATGCTTTGTTTACGCACGCTCGGCAGCGGCGGATATCGTCGGCCAGCTCTCGCAGGTCAATGAACCACAGACTCTGCCAACGTGGGACGCAAGCCAGGTGACCGACTCGGACGAAGACGTGATCATTGCCCACAACTGGGATGAGCTGCGGCGCTTCATGTGGGATTACGTCGGCATCGTGCGGACCACCAAGCGTCTCCAGCGCGCGGCCCATCGTGTACGGCTGCTGCTGGACGAGATTGACGAGTTCTATAGCAACTATAAGGTCAGCCGTGACTTGATCGAACTGCGCAATCTGGCGCAGGTGGCCGAGCTGATGATCAGTTCGGCGATGGCACGCAAGGAAAGCCGCGGGCTGCATTACACGCTGGACTACCCGGACATGCTGCCCGAAGCCATTGACACTATTCTGGTGCCGCCCACCTTTGCCGGCTGAACTTCAGGCGCAGGCGCAGGCGTCGGTGGCTATCCGGCGCCAGCGAATCACTGGGAATGCAGATGCTGCGTACCCAACAGCGATCGGACCTGCGCCCAGCCCTCAGCCGAAAACGTAAAATGACGATCAGTGGCAGCGCAACGCTGTCACGCTGCAACTGCACCGGCTGCCAGCCTGACCGGTCACTCCACAGCTGCCAGCCGTCACCGTCACGCCGCAAACCGGTAAATGCCTGGTCATCGGACAACAGAATGCAGCGACGCCAGTAGCGCGAACCGTGCCACAGGCACAATAAAACGCCGATCAGCTTGATCCAGAAGGGAATATTCAAAAAACACAGAGCGATCAGCGCCAGGGCCTGAGCAGCAAGGTACGCCGTCAGCAGCCTGCGCGAGGCGTGCCAACGGCATTCGAAGCGATCACTTGGGCTGGACACGGTCCAGAATCATGCGAACCATGCGCTGCAGCTCGGGATCTTCAGATTCCCCACGCTGCATGAACCAGCCGAACATGTCCTGATCTTCACAGGTCAGCAGGCGGACGTAGAGATCGCGATCCACCTGATTGAGGCTTGGGTACACCTCTTTTACAAACGGTACCAGCAAGACATCCAGCTCCAGCATGCCGCGGCGGCTGTGCCAGAAGAGGCGATTGAGTTCAACATCGTCGACCATGGAAGGCTCCTCGAATTTGGCGGCGAGTATACAGGGGCATCGTGGCTGGGCGTACCCGCACTTCGTCTCAGTAGTTTTCATGTACCCAAGGAGCACGGTCGGCACTATCATGGTGCCCCAGACTTCAACCCTGCGATGACCCATGGCCGACTCAGCTTTCTTCTGCACCCTCTCCCACGAAGGTGTTCTCGCCGTTCGAGGCGTGGACGCCGGCAAATTCCTGCAGGGCCAACTGACCTGCAATCTCGACTATCTGAGCGACACCAAAGCCAGCCTTGGCGCGCGCTGCACGCAAAAAGGCCGCATGCAGTCCAGCTTCCGCATCCTGCCAGAAGGTGATGGCTACCTGCTCGCGATGGCCTGCGAGCTGATCGAAGCGCAACTGCTGGATCTGAAAAAATACGCGGTTTTTTCCAAGTCCAAACTGACTGACGAAAGCGCGTCATGGGTCCGCTTTGGCCTCAGTGGTGGTGAAAGCGCTCTTGCAGCGTTGGGCGTCTATCTGGGCCAAGAGACCGATGCAGTGGCTCGCGGCAACGAGCTGATCGCTATTCGCGTATCCCCCGGTCGCGCCGAGCTATGGGTTCGCACCGAGAAGGCCAGCGACGTCCAGGCGCAGCTTGCTGCATCGCTGCCCGAAGGCTCGCTCAACGATTGGCTGCTGGGCCAGATCCGCGCTGGCATCGGACAGGTGGTCGGGCAGACCCGTGAGACATTCATTCCACAGATGATCAACCTGCAAGCCGTCGGCGGCGTCAGCTTCAAAAAGGGCTGCTACACCGGGCAGGAAATCGTCGCCCGCATGCAGTATCTGGGCAAACTCAAGCGCCGCCTCTATCGGCTGAACCTTTTAAGTGGCCAAGTGCCTGAAGCTGGAACCCCGTTGTTTTCACCGGTCCACGGCAGCGCTGTCGGTGAAGTGGTGATCGCGGCAAACAGTGAGCAGGGCATCGAGTTGCTGGCCGTGTTGCAGGCCGATGCCGCAGAAGATGGCCACATCCATCTCGGTGCGCCCGATGGGCCGGCATTGCAAATGTCAGAGCTGCCCTACACTCTGGACAGCAAACTTGAGACACAGCGCTAAACCCTTGCGACACACGCTTCAAAACACCGTCAGCGTATTCGTTGCGCCCCTGGCCTGCCACGGCAAAGGGCGCGACCCCATGCAACGCCCCAGAGATGCGATATGAGCAACATGGCTGACGAGGTGCAAAGGGAGCTGATCAAGGCGATCGACAGAGACGCCCTGTTTCTGCCGACACTGCCTGAAGTAGCGCTAAGAATCCGTCTTGCGGCGGAAGACGCCGAAATCAGCATTGCCGCCTTGAGCAAAGTTATCGGCAGTGACACCGCGTTATCGGCACGCCTGATCAAAGTCGTGAACAGCCCACTGCTGCGCCCCAACTTTGAAGTCAGTGATGTCCTGACGGCGATTCGTCGGTTAGGAGTCAACTACACCTGCAATCTGGCGATCGGGCTGGTGGTCGAGCAGATGTTTCACGCCAAGTCTGCGGTGATTGACGCCAAGATGCGCGATATCTGGAAGTTGAGCCTGCAAGTGGCAGGTGTCAGCAGCAGCCTGTGTCACAGAACTCATCACCTGCGAGCAGACCAGGCCACGCTCGCGGGGCTGATTCATTTGATCGGCGTGCTGCCGATCCTGACCTACGCCGAAGATAATTTCGAACTGCTGTCCGATGCCGTCAGCCTCAATCATGTAATCGAGCGCATTCATCCGGTGATTGGCGAGCGACTGCTGCGTTCCTGGGATTTCCCCGACGCCCTGGCGATTGTTCCTACCCAGTTCCAGGATTTCGAGCGCGTTTCCCTGCGCCCGGATTACGTTGACCTGGTGCAAGTGGCGACCGTGCATGTACACGACGTGACGGGCAGAGCGTTCCCCAACACCAACCTGAGTGCTTTGCCGGCCACCCGCCAGCTGGGCCTGGATCCGGCGGAAGGCGCGCTGATCATCCAGATGAACGAGGCGATGACGCTGCTTTATTGAGCAGCCGCGGCGCTGTCGCGCAGGGATGCACAATTGTGGGAGGGAGCTTGCTCGCGATTGGATGGTTAGCGCCCAGAATATGTGGGGTATATGCCGGCCCCTTCGCGAGCAAGCTCCCTCCCACAGTGTTAACTGGTGCAATGTATCGCGGGCAAGCGCGCTGTTGAGATCGATCGATCTCAGGCAGACCCCGGCTCCAGCGCCACAAAGCTGACCCGTACCTTCAACCCCCGCTCCGCGCCATCGTGCAAGCTGATCTGCGCCAGGTGCGCGCGGCAGATCTCGCCGACAATCGCCAGTCCCAACCCAGAACCCATCTGATTGCGCCGGTAGAAGCGCTCGAACACCCGATCCCGTTCAAGCAGCGGAATGCCCGGGCCGTCGTCCTCGACCTCCAGCACGCAGGGCGCATGAACCCTCAGGATGACATTGCCACCCTGGGGGGTATGCGCCAGCGCGTTATCGATGAGATTGCTCAGCAGTTCGTTAAGCAGGGTAGGCTCACCCCGCAGCCAGATCGGCGCCTCGGCTTCCAGCGCCAGCGCAACCCCTCGGGCGTGGGCCAGCGGGGCCATGGCCATGCCCAACTCCCGGGCCAGCTGACTGAGGTCGATAACTTCAGCGCCGCCTTCGGAAATAGCCCGCGCGCCGTTTTCGATACGTGCCAGCGACAGCAATTGATTGGCCAGGTGCGTCAGCCTGTCGGTGCCCACGGCCGCTGTTTCCAGGGTCGAGCGCCACGTCGCCGGATCGTTGTCGCGCAGACCGAGTTCCACACGGGCTTTGAGGGCTGCCAGCGGCGTACGTAATTCGTGAGCAGCGTCGGCAATGAACTGCGCCTGACGTTCGAACTGCAAACGCAGCCGCTCGGTGAAATGGTTGAGCGAACTCACCAGCGGCCGCAGTTCGTGCTGCACTTCGACCAGCGGTAATGAGCGCAAATCGTCCGGCTGGCGCTCCTCCACGGCCGTGCGCAAGCGATCCAGCGGGCGCAGTGCCGCACTGACGGTGAACCACACCAGCAGCAATGCGCCACCGCCGAGCATGCCCAACCGCAGCAAAGTGTCGGCCATCAAGCCACGGGCCATCGTCACCCGCGCCTCTTCGGTCTCGGCGACGCGAATTTCTGCCATGCCGTTCATGTTCGGCTCACTGACCGCTTTGAGCAGGCTGACTACTCGCACGTCCTGCCCCTGATAGCGCGCGCTGTAGAACTTCGCCAGCGCCGGATACGCATCGGTGCGCGGCGTTCCCGCAGGCGGCGCCGGCAGGTTTTCGTAACCTGAAATCAACTTCTGGTTGATGTCGTTGACCTGGTAATAGATTCGCCCGGCGCTGTCGTACGCGAAGGTGTCGAGGGCGACGTAAGGCACGTCGGCGCTCAAGGTGCCGTCGCGCTCTGACAGGCCGGCGGCGATGGTTCTGGCAGATGCCAGCAATGTGCGGTCGTACGCCGTGTCCGCCGCCTCGCGCCCGTTCCAGTAAGCGCTCATGCCGCTTGCGATCATCAGTACCACCAGCAACAGCCCCAGGTTCCAGAGCAGTCGCCAACGCAGGCTGTTTTCCCGATCAGGAAACAGACTAGACATCGCGGCTTTCCAGCAGATATCCAAGACCCCGGAACGTCACGATAGCGATGGGCTGGCCATCGAGCTTCTTGCGCAAACGGTGGACGTAGATTTCGATGGCGTCGGGGCTGGCTTCCTCGTCCAGGCCAAAAACCTGCGCGGCCAGTTGCTCCTTGCTCATCACCCGACCGGGACGCGCAATCAGCGCCTCGAGTACCGACTGCTCGCGTGAGGTCAGGGTCAGCAGTTCGTCGTTGACGGTAAAACGACGAGTGTCCAGGTCATAGACCAGCACCCCGCAACGCTGCTGACGTTCTCCGCCCAGCACGCTGCGGCGCAATAAGGCCTTGACCCGCGCTTCCAGCTCGGACAATTCGAAGGGTTTGGCCAGGTAATCGTCGGCGCCAAGATTCAGGCCGTGGACCCGATCCTTGACGTCGCTGCGTGCAGTGAGCATCAGCACCGGCAGGTTTTTGCCTCGGGCTCGAAGCCGCGCCAGCACCTCGAAGCCATCCATGCGCGGCAGCCCCACATCGAGAATCGCCACGGCGTACTCCTCACTGCTCAATGCCAGATCGGCAGCCACGCCATCGTGCAAAACATCCACGGTCAGACCGCCACTCTTGAGCGCCTGAGCGACGCTTTCGGCCAGTTGCAGATGGTCTTCGACGAGCAGGACACGCATCGACTTCTCCAGATTGAGGCGTTGGGTGGAGGCGGAGTTTACAGGCGCCGCACACTCTGTGAAGCGCCTACGTACACAGTGAGCAGATACATCCTACCCACGCAGCGTCGTTGAAAGGTTAATGAAAGGTAGTTGAAAGGTTGATGAAAGCTTCGCCGATTACGATCCAGTCACGACTAGTTACCGATTGAGCATGACCTAAGTCGCAACGAAAAACGCCTCGATGCGTTTTCAACAATAAAAACAATATCGGAGTCACCGTGATGCTGCATATCCAGCCAATGGCCAGCGCGCCTGATCCTCGTATTGCCCCCCGACCCCTTACTCAGCATTTTCTCGATGCGGCCTTGTGCACGCCTCGTGTGGCCATGCCTGTTCGTTTGATCGTCGCGGCTTTGCCCTGCCCCGCTTGACGATTTCCAACTCAACGCCTGATTAGCTTCATCACCTCAAAAACAACAACTCCTCTGGAGACTGACCAATGAGCTCGACACTGCGCCGTTTCAGCGTCGCCGCCAGCTGCATGCTGGTGGCCACTCAACTTTGGGCCGCCGAACCCAATCGTCCTGAATGTATCGCTCCCGCCTCACCCGGTGGCGGCTTCGACCTGACGTGCAAACTGGTGCAGAGCGCACTGGTCAACGAGAAGATTCTGTCCAAACCGATGCGCGTGACCTACATGCCCGGTGGCGTCGGCGCTGTGGCTTACAACGCGGTAGTTGCGCAACGTCCTGCTGATGCGGGCACGTTGGTGGCCTGGTCCAGCGGTTCGCTGTTGAACCTGGCACAAGGCAAATTCGGCCGGTACGACGAAACCCAGGTTCGCTGGCTCGCTGCCGTCGGCACCAGCTACGGCGCCATCGCGGTGAAAGCCGATTCGCCGTATAAAAACCTCGATGACCTGGTCAAGGCATTGAAGGCCGACCCGAGCAAAGTGGTCATCGGTTCGGGCGGCACCGTCGGCAGCCAGGACTGGATGCAGACTGCGCTGATTGCCAAGGCCGCCGGGATCAACCCCCGCGACCTGCGCTACGTTGCTCTCGAAGGCGGCGGTGAAATCGCAACCGCCCTGCTCGGCGGCCATATCCAGGTGGGCAGTACCGACATTTCCGATTCCATGCCGCACATCCTGAGCGGTGACATGCGCCTGCTGGCGGTGTTCTCCGACGAGCGTCTGAATGAGCCGGAAATGAAGAACATCCCCACTGCCAAAGAACAAGGCTATGACATCGTCTGGCCTGTGGTACGCGGTTTCTACCTGGGGCCAAAGGTCACCGACGAAGAGTACAACTGGTGGAAAGCCGCGTTCGACAAGCTGCTGGCCTCCGAAGACTTCGCCAAATTGCGTGATCAGCGCGAGTTGTTCCCGTTCGCCATGACCGGTGAAGAACTCGACAAATACGTCAAGCAACGTGTCGCCGAGTACAAGACCATGGCCAAGGAATTCGGCCTGATTCAGTGATTGAACTCGATTGACTGACCAGTGGTGGCGCCGCCGACGCGGCGGCGCAACCCAGGAGTTTTATCCATGATCCCCTTACAACGAATTTTCTCTTTTGTGCTGCTGCTGGTATGTATCGGCCTGGCGCTGATGGCGTGGCCTTACAAGGCTCCGTTTTCCTACGAACCGGTTGGACCCCGCGCGTTTCCACTGCTGATGCTGGCGCTGATGGGCATTTCCCTGCTGTACATGGTGTTTCGGCCTGCTCCGGTTGTGCATTCGGAAGACGAACCCGAGCTGGACGGCCCCACCCTGATCAAAATCGCGATCTGCATCGGCCTGCTGTTGATTTTTGCCGGCCTGTTCGAGCCCTTGGGCTTCATTCTCAGCAGCATTCTGATCGGCATTCCAATGGCGCGCCTGTATGGCGGTCGCTGGGTACCCAGCGTCGTGATCATCACCTTGATGAGCATCGGCCTGTACGTGCTGTTCGACAAGATCATGGACGTGCCACTGCCCCTCGGTCTGCTCGACGTTCTGGAGAAATAATATGGACACTCTCGGCTATCTGGGCCAGGGCTTCGGCGTCGCGCTGACCCCGTACAACCTCATCACCGCCCTTTCCGGCACCTTGATCGGCACGGTCGTCGGCCTGCTGCCGGGGCTTGGGCCAATCAACGGCGTCGCACTGTTGATTCCCATCGCTTTCGCCCTCGGCCTGCCGCCGGAATCGGCGTTGATTCTGTTGGCAGCGGTCTACCTGGGCTGCGAATACGGCGGTCGTATCAGCTCCATTCTGCTGAACATTCCGGGCGAAGCTTCAACGGTCATGACCGCACTGGACGGCTACCCAATGGCGCGCCAAGGCATGGCCGGTGTGGCGTTGTCGCTGTCGGCGTGGAGTTCGTTCATCGGCGCGTTCATTGCCACCTGCGGCATGGTGATGTTCGCCCCGCTGCTGGCCAAATGGGCGATTGCCTTCGGACCGGCGGAATACTTTGTGCTCATGGTGTTCGCCATCGTCTGTCTGGGCGGCATGGCCGGCGACAGACCACTGAAAACATTCGTAGCCGCACTGATCGGGCTGTTTCTGTCGACCATCGGTATCGATGCCAACAGCGGCGTGTACCGTTTCACCGGTGACAACATTCATCTGGCTGACGGCATTCAGTTCGTCGTGCTGGTGCTGGGCCTGTTCTCGGTCAGCGAAATCCTGCTGCTGCTTGAGAAAACCCATCGTGGTCAGGAAGCGGTGAAAGCCACTGGCCGGATGATGTTCAATCTCAAGGAAGCCGGTGCGGTGTTTGCGGTGAATATTCGCTGCGGTCTGCTGGGTTTCATCATGGGCGTGCTGCCTGGCGCCGGGGCTACCCTGGCCAGCGCTGTGGCCTACATGACCGAGAAACGCATCGCCGGCACCACCGGCAAATTCGGACAAGGCGACATGCGCGGGCTGGCAGCACCAGAAACCGCCATCGGGGCGACGGCCTGCGGTGCTTTGGTGCCGATGCTGACCCTGGGCGTTCCGGGTTCGGGCACCACGGCGGTGATGATCGGCGCGCTGTCGCTGTACAACATCACCCCCGGCCCCCTGCTGTTTCAACAACAGCCGGACATCGTCTGGGGCCTGATCGCGTCGTTGTTCGTCGCCAACATCATGCTGGTGATCCTCAACATCCCGATGATCCGCATCTTCACCCGCATCCTCGCCGTGCCGAACTGGGCACTGGTGCCGGTCATTGCGATCATCACCGGGATTGGCGTTTACGCGGTCCACGCCACCACGTTCGATCTGTTCCTGATGGTCGGCATCGGTATCTTCGGTTACATCCTGCGCAAGCTGGACTTCCCGCTGTCACCGATTCTGCTGGGGTTCATCCTCGGCGGTCTGATGGAGCAAAACCTGCGTCGCGCATTGTCGATTTCCAACGGCGCGCTGGAAATCCTCTGGTCGAGCCCGATCACCCTCGGTGTCTGGGTGGTGACTGCGTTCATGCTGGTGTTCCCGCTGTTGCGCATCTGGCGCAGGCGTTCGCGTCAGCGCCGCGCATTGACGAATGTCTGACAGGCCATTCAAAAGCTGGTGGGGCACGCCCCTGGTCGGTCTGCTGGGCGGCTACCTTGCCAGCCTGGTGGGCTGGCCATTGCCGTGGATGGTCGGCTCGTTGCTGGCGATCATCCTCGTGCGCTGCCTCACCCCGTGGCAGCTGGCTGAAATCCCCGGAGGCCGCAAGTGCGGCCAATGGGTAGTCGGCATCGGCATTGGCCTGCACTTCACGCCGGTCGTCATCGAGCAAGTCCTCTCCCACTTCGGTTTGATTTTCATCGGCGCGCTGGTGACCAGCGTTTCCAGCGTGGTCGGCGTGTGGCTGATGCTACGCACCGGCGAAGACCGCGCCACGGCATTCTTCTCCAGCATGCCCGGCGGCTCAGGCGAGATGGTCAACCTCGGCGCCCGTAATGGCGCGATCCTCAGCAATGTCGCTGCCGGTCAAAGCCTGCGGGTGCTGTGCGTGGTCCTGTGTGTGCCGGCCATTTTCAAATACCTCTTGGGCGCGAGCGCCCCGGCGTTGCATCCGGTGACGGTAAATTGGCCGTGGCTGGCGGTTTTGTTCCCGGCGGGCGCGGCGATGGCGTGGTTGTGGCAGCGCTTGAAGCAGCCCAATCCGTGGCTGTTCGGGCCGCTATTGGTGAGTGCAGTGGTCAGCGTGGGTGTTGATCTGCACATCGGGTTGCCCAATGGCGGCAGTCAGATCGGGCAATGGCTGATCGGTAGCGGGCTCGGCTGTCATTTCAACCGCGCGTTCTTCCGTCGCGCGCCTTCCTTTATAGGGCGCACGCTGATCGGTACGGCACTGACCATGATCATCGCCGCCGGGGCAGCATTTGTGCTGAGCACGCTGACGCTGCTGGATCTGCGCTCGCTGACGCTGGGCATGATGCCCGGAGGCATCGCCGAAATGAGCCTGACGGCCGAAGTGTTGCAGCTGTCCGTGCCGCTCGTAACGGCGATGCAGGTGATGCGGTTGCTGTTCGTGCTGTTTCTGGCGGAGCCATTGTTTCGGTACTGGAATCGGCGGACTGTCTGACTGACGCAAATAATCTGCAGGAGCGAATCATTCGCGAGACGGTGTATCAACCGACCGCAAATTGTCAGATGTACCGGCCGCTCGCGAATAAATTCGCCCCTACAGGGGATAACTAGACCGTAGCAGGCAACCGCCACTCAATCGGCGCAATGCCGTTCTGCTCCAGAAACTTATTGGCCTTGCTGAAGTGCCCGCAACCCAAAAACCCTTTGTACGCCGACAACGGCGAGGGGTGGACGGAGGTCAGAACCAGATGTTTGGTGGTGTCGATCAGTTTCTGCTTGCTCTGTGCATGGGCGCCCCACAGCAAAAAGACCAGATGCGGCTGATGAGCGCTGACGGCTTCGATCACTTTGTCAGTGAAATGCTGCCAGCCTTTACCCGCATGGGACGCGGCGTTGGCGCGCTCCACGGTCAGCGTGGTGTTGAGCATCAACACGCCCTGATCCGCCCAGGATTGCAAATAACCGTGATTGGGGATGTCGATGTTCAGATCGCGTTTCAGCTCTTTATAGATGTTGACCAGCGACGGTGGCGCGGGCACTCCCGGCTGCACCGAGAAGCAAAGACCGTGGGCTTGTTTGGGCCCGTGATAGGGGTCCTGCCCCAGAATCACCACTTTTACGTTGTCCAGGGGCGTTGAGTTCAACGCGTTGAAAATCAGCGGTCCGGGCGGGTAAATCTCTTTGCCGGCTGCGTGTTCGTGGCGCAGAAACTCGCGCAGCAAGCCCATGTAGGGCTTTTCGAATTCCTCGCGCAGCGGGTGTTTCCAGCTGGGCTCGAGTTTGATGCGGTCATCGCTTGTCATGGTTTCATCCGGCAAAAACTATGCGCGGACTGTAGGGGCTGCGGTTAATTATTTCCAGCGCAGCGCGTCTGGCGTTTCCTACACTCTCCCTCAGGGCTTGATGTGCAACTTCTGTGCGTCGCAAGGACTCACAACCTCGATAGACGCTCCGTACCACTGACAAGAGGTCACGATGAATCTGCAATTCGAAGAACTCACCGGTATAGACGGCGCCCGCATCGGGATCGCCAGTCTGGATGCCGAACAATCGTTGAATGCCCTGTCGCTGCCGATGATTCTGGCGCTACAGGGTCGCCTCGATGCTTGGGCCAGCGACCCGCAAATCGTCTGCGTGCTGCTGCGCGGCAATGGTCAGAAAGCGTTCTGCGCCGGCGGCGATGTGCGCGCACTGGTAGAAGCGGGCCGCAACCACAAGGGGGAAGTCCCACCGCTGGCCGCACAGTTTTTCGCCGCTGAATATCGTCTGGACTACTCGCTGCACACCTATCCCAAACCACTCATCTGCTGGGGCCACGGCTATGTGCTGGGCGGCGGCATGGGCCTGCTACAGGGCGCCAATATTCGCGTGGTGACACCCAGCAGCCGTTTGGCGATGCCGGAGATCAGCATTGGTCTGTACCCGGATGTGGGCGCCAGCTGGTTCCTCTCAAGATTGCCCGGCAAGTTGGGGTTGTTTCTGGGGCTGACCGGCGCTCACATCAATGGTCACGACGCACTGGATCTGGATCTGGCCGACCGCTTTTTACTCGACGACCAGCAAGAGGAAATGATCGAGCGCCTGCTGCAACTCAATTGGCAGGAGCAGACTGCCGTGCAGCTCAACAGCCTGTTCAAAGCGCTGGAGCACGAAGCTTTACCGCAGTTGCCACCGGCGCAGTGGCTGCCACGGCGCGAGAAAATAGACGAACTGCTAGACATTGCCGACGTGCCTTGTGCCTGGAATGCCATCAAGCATCAGCTCAATGGCAACGACGCGCTACTGGCCAAAGCCGCCAAGACCATGACCGAAGGCTGCCCGATGACTGCGCATCTGGTGTGGGAGCAAATCGCGCGGGCCAGGCATATGTCGCTGGCCGAGGTATTCCAGATGGAATACAGCATGAGCCTTAATTGCTGCCGTCATCCCGAATTCAGTGAAGGCGTGCGCGCAAGGCTGATCGATAAGGATCAGACCCCGCACTGGCACTGGCAGGACGTGTCCGCGATCCCGCTGGCAGTGATCGACGCGCATTTCGAAAAAGCGTGGGAGGGACGGCATCCGTTGGCGGATTTGTCTGAGTATTGACGGCACTCTGTAGGAGCGAACTTGCTCGCGAGAAGTTGGAACATTCGACATATCTGCCCAATGACGCACCGTCATCGCGAGCAAGCTCCCTCCCACAGGATGTGACCCGGCATGACGATCAACCGAATGAAACAAAAACGGCGCTCCTGAGAGCGCCGTTTTTGTGTTCGGGAGTCAGCGATTACCGCCGCCCGGGCCACCATGGCCGCCGTTACCGAAATTACCGTCCTGGCGCATGTTGCCGCCGCTCGGGCGGCCTGGGCCTGGGCCTGGCTGGTGCCCGCCGCCGCCACCGGGATTGCCGTTCCAGCCGGGACGAGGTCCACCGCCACCACCGCCACCACCTGGGGGACGACCCGGTTGATAACCTGAACCGGGACGAGGTCCGCCGTTCCAGCCGTGACCACCGCCAGGTCGGCCGTCGCCGTAACCAGGTCTGGGTCCGTTCCAGCCCGGACCACCATAACCCGGCCGTGGTCCACCGTAGCCAGGTCGACCGCCATAACCGTTGTAATAGCGAGGCGGTGGCGCGTAATAGCGTGGCGCTACATAGACATCACGCCGGTAGGAGCGATAACCGCCGTCATAAATGTAGGTGCTGCCGTACCCGCCCCCGTAAACCGGTTGAGTGTAAACAGGCTGCGCATAGACCGGCTGCGTATACACCTCTTCCTGGTAGTAGCCGGAATCTGCGTAACAACCTGCAAGCGTGGAAGTCATCAAAAGAGTAAGCAGGATTCGTCGATACATGGCGGCCTCCCGGACCGCGGTAGGGCTCGAACCAGCGACGCTGGTCGGCGTCCGCCAGGCAGCAGGCGGACATGTAAATAGACTGCGAAACCATGACCGAGTGCCCCGCCACGCATCGCAGCCGCCAGACGGCGCCCCGAGACGGTGCAGTTTATGCGCAGAAAATACCACCTGACTCACCCTCAGTTGTCGCGGACATCGCTGAACCCCGCGCTGGCCCAGACTTATAGCGAATTGGCACAACTCTCGCTTAACAATTCATCGTGCAGGAGTCATCACAGGTTCGCGGCACCACAATTTGCAATAGCCGACTAGGGTTCCGGCTCGCCAAAAGCGAGTGGCTGGTCCGAGAGTTGGCGACCTCCAGTAGAGGTTACACGGCGGGATAAAAGCCCGGGAGACAGGACACCAGTGGTGTCGCCGTGCTCCTGACCGCCCCTTTTCGCTACTGGAGATACCCCATGCAAAAGTCCCGTCTAATGAGTCTGCTCACCGCAGGCGTCTTTGCAGCCCTCAGCCTCTCGGCCGCTGCCGCCCCCAAGAAAGACTTCAACGTGTGCTGGACCATTTACGCAGGCTGGATGCCATGGGAATACGCCGGCACCCAAGGCATCGTCGACAAGTGGGCCAAGAAGTACAACATCAACATCAAGGTCACCCAGCTCAACGACTACGTCGAATCGATCAACCAATACACCGCTGGCCAGTTCGATGGCTGCACCATGACCAACATGGACGCACTGACCATCCCCGCCGCTGGCGGCGTTGAAAGTACCGCGCTGATCGTCAGTGACTTCTCCAACGGCAACGACGGCATCGTGATCAAGGGCGAAGGCAAGAAAGTCGCTGACCTCAAGGGCATGGACGTCAATCTGGTGGAGCTGTCGGTTTCCCATTACCTGCTGGCCCGCGCACTCGACACCGTAGATCTCACCGAAAAAGACCTGAAAGTGGTCAACACCTCCGACGCCGACATCGCCGCCGCTTTCAACACCAGCGACGTCAAAGCCGTCACCACCTGGAACCCGATGCTCTCTGAGATCAAGGCCAAGCCCGGCGTCACCGAAGTGTTCGATTCGAGCAAGATCCCCGGCGAGATCATGGACATGATGGTGGTCAACACCCAGACCCTCAAAGACAACCCTGCCTTGGGCAAAGCACTGACGGGTGCCTGGTTTGAAGTCATGGACACCATGAACGCCAAGACCGCGGCATCCACCGAAGCCCTTGAGCACATGGCCAAAGCCTCGGGCACCGACCTGGAAGGCTTCAAGGCGCAACTGGCGACCACCAAGCTGTTCTTCACCCCCAAAGAAACCCTGGAATTTGCCAACAGCAAAGCGCTGCCAACCACCATGCGCAAAGTGGCGGACTTCTCCTTTGATCACGGCCTGCTGGGTGAAGGCGCCAAAGACGCCAGCGCCGTGGGCATGACCTTCGCAGGCGGCGTGACCGAGGGCGACAAAGCCAACCTCAAGCTGCACTTTGACCCGAGCTACGTGCAGATGGCTGCCGACGGCAAGCTGTAAATCGTCACTCGTTTCGAAGGTCTTTGTTATGCGCCTGATTAACCGCCGTCCGGATCGCGCCAGCCGTTTGATTCTGGTGATCCTGCCGTTCGCCTTGTTGCTGCTCGCCTATTTCATGGGATCGGCGACACGGCTCACGGAAAACCCCAACGACAAGCTGTTGCCCAGCGCTGTGCAAATGACCGACGCGATCAAACGCGTTGCGATTGTCCCGGACGCCCGCACCGGCGAGTACCTGCTGTGGCAGGACAGCGCTGCCAGCCTGCAACGGCTGGCAATCGGCTTGGGCATCAGCGCCCTTGTCGGGCTGTGCCTGGGCATCGCGTCAGGGATTTTGCCGCTGTTCGGTGCGCCGTTGTCGCCGTTGCTGACAGTGCTGTCGATGGTGCCGCCGCTGGCTATCCTGCCGATTCTGTTTATCGTTTTCGGATTGGGCGAGCTGTCGAAAGTCATGCTGATCGTGATCGGCATCACGCCGATTCTGGCCCGTGATCTGGAGCAGCGCGCGCGGGAAATCCCGGTCGAGTTGTTGATCAAGGCGCAAACCCTGGGCGCCTCGACCTGGACTCTGATCCTGCGCGTGGTACTGCCGCAATTGCTGCCGCGCTTGTTGATCTCCCTGCGGCTGGTCTTGGGTTCGGCGTGGCTGTTTTTGATCGCCGCCGAAGCCATCGCATCTACCGACGGCCTGGGCTATCGAATCTTCCTGGTGCGTCGTTACCTGGCGATGGACGTGATCCTGCCCTACGTGGTGTGGATCACCCTCCTCGCCTGGCTGATGGATTGGGGCCTCAAGGCGCTGACCCGCAAAGCGTTCCCCTGGTACGAAGGAGCGCGGCCATGAGCTTCATTTCGGTGAACAACGTCTGGCAGCAATACGACGATCAAGTGGTGCTCGAAGGCCTGAACCTGAGCGTCGCCGAAGGGGAATTCTGCACCTTGGTTGGCGCGTCGGGCTGCGGCAAATCGACGTTCCTGCGCCTGCTGCTGGGTCAGGAAGTACCGAGCAAGGGCTCGATTCTGCTGGACGGCAAACCGTTGGCCAGCGAGCCGGATTCCAGCCGTGGCGTGGTGTTTCAGCGCTACTCGGTGTTCCCGCACTTAAGCGTGCTGGACAACGTCGCGCTGGGCCTGGAACTGCCGCGCTCGGCGTTGCTCGGTCGCCTGTTCGGCAACGCCAAGCGCGAAGCGCGTGAGCAGGCGTCGGCCCTGCTGCACAAAGTCGGCCTCGGTCACTCGCTGGACAAATACCCGACGCAACTCTCCGGCGGCATGCAGCAACGTCTGGCCATCGCCCAGGCGCTGATCATGAAACCTCGAGTCTTGCTGCTCGACGAACCCTTCGGCGCGCTGGACCCCGGCATCCGCAAAGACATGCACGCCCTGCTGCTGGAGCTGTGGCGCGAAACGCAACTGACGGTGTTCATGGTCACTCACGATTTGTCCGAGGGCTTCAACCTCGGCACCCGGCTGATGGTTTTCGACAAGGTCCGCCACGACCCGCACGCCCCCGGAGCCTATGGCGCCCGCATCACTTACGACATTCCCCTGAACAGCGATCGCCGCGCCGCACGCGCCGCCATTGACTCGCTGCAAACGGTCTAGAGGACTTTTCACATGACTGATTCCACCCCGCTGTTCCCCGTGTTCGCCGAAGACATTTTGCCAGGCGGCGGCCATCTGTCTTTCGTACTCAAGCGCGGTGAATTGCTGCGCCTGACCGATCTGAACGGCAACGCCAACGTCAGCCTGACGATGCTCAACGCCAACGAAAAAACCGAGCGCCTGAACCTGCCTGACAGCCTCAAATGCCAGCACACCGCCAAACTCACCGATGGCCATTGTCTGTACTCGGACATGGGCCGGGTGCTGGCGGCAATCACGGCGGACACCTGCGGCCGGAGCGACAGCATCGGCGGCGTGCTCTGCGCCGAAGAAGTGGCCGAAAAGTACGGCCAGGGCCGCTATCAGGAACTGCGCAACGGCTTCTTCCGTAACGGCGCCGACAACCTGCTGGTAGAGCTGGGCAAGTGGGATCTGGGCCTGGCTGACTTGCTGATGACCCTGAATCTGTTCAGCCGGGTCAACGTGGACGACCACGGCGGCCTGGCGTTCGTCCCGAACAACTCCAAAGCCGGTGACTACATCGAGCTGTACGCACCGATGGACACCCTCGTCGTGCTGACGGCGTTGCAGCACCCGATGGACCCCAACCCTGAATACGCGCCGCAACCGGTCAAGCTGACCTGGATGAAGGCCGACGCCAGCGTCGCCGAACACTGCCGCACCTCGCGCGCGGAAAACGTGCGCGGCTTCATCAATACCGACCGCCTGTTCGCCTGAGGAGGCCCCCATGACAACTGCAGCCACTACAGCCCCCGTTTCCGTCACTCACGTCGCGGCAGGCGAGCCTTCACTGACCGAACTCAAGGCCGGGCAAACCCTGCGTTTGCTGGACCTGGAAGGCAATCAGGCGGTGGACACGCTGTTTTACAGCTTGGCCAACCCCCGCGAACGTTACGACGTGCAGCGCACTTTGCGTCGGCAGAACAACGTGTACCTGAGCAAAGGCAGCGTGCTGTATTCCAACCTCGGGCGGCCGATGCTGACCATCGTCGAAGACACCTGCGGGCGTCACGACACCCTGGGCGGTGCCTGCGCGCAGGAGAGCAACACCGTGCGTTACGCCCTGGACAAACGCCACATGCACAGCTGCCGCGACAGCTTTCTGCGGGCTTGCATCCATGACGGTCGATTGGGCAAACGTGACATCAGCCCGAACATCAACTTCTTCATGAATGTCCCGGTCACTGCCGAAGGCGGCCTGACCTTTGAAGACGGCATTTCCGGCGCCGGCAAGTACGTGGAACTGCGCGCGGAGATGGATGTGATCGTGCTGATCTCCAACTGCCCGCAACTGAACAACCCTTGCAACGGCTACAACCCGACAGCGGCCGAGTTGCTGGTCTGGGATTGATCGCTCAGCGTCCCAGTATTGGTTCAGCCACAGCGGACGACCGTTGTGCAGATCGTTTAACAGCGGGACGGCCCGCTTCCCAGTCTGGGATTGATCAGACTCAATCCCCGGGGTCACCACCATGTTCGACAAACTGCTGATCGCCAACCGCGGCGCCATTGCCTGCCGCATCCTGCGCACACTGCGGGACCTGAACGTCGAAGGCGTTGCGGTCTACTCCGAAGCCGACGCGGCCAGCCTGCACATTCTTCAGGCCGATGAGGCACATAGCCTGGGCGAAGGCGGCGCGGCGGGGACCTATCTGGCGGTGGACAAGATTCTTGCCATCGCTCAAGCAACCGGCGCCAAGGCCATTCATCCAGGCTATGGATTTCTTTCGGAAAACGCAGCCTTCGCCCAGGCCTGTGAAGATGCAGGCATCGCCTTCGTTGGGCCGACACCGCAGCAACTGAGGGTGTTCGGGCTCAAGCACACAGCCCGTGCGCTGGCCAAACAGCATGGCGTGCCGATGCTCGAAGGCACCGAATTGCTGGACAGTGTCGAGTCGGCGTTATCGGCCGCGCAGGTCATCGGCTACCCGGTGATGCTCAAAAGCACAGCGGGCGGCGGCGGTATCGGCATGCGCGTGTGCCGCAGCGCCAGCGAACTGAGCGAATCGTTCGAGGCCGTCAAACGCCTGGGGCAGAACAATTTCAGCGACGCCGGGGTGTTCATCGAAAAGTACATTCAGCGCGCTCGCCATCTGGAAGTTCAGGTGTTCGGCGATGGCCTGGGCGAGGTCATCGCCCTGGGCGTACGCGACTGTTCAGTGCAGCGCCGCAACCAGAAAGTCCTTGAAGAAACCCCGGCGCCGAACTTGCCCGAGGGAATGGCCGAGGCGCTGTGCGCAGCGGCAATCAAGCTGGCCAAAGCGGTGGATTACCGCAGCGCCGGAACCGTGGAATTCGTGTTCGACAGCGATGATCAGCGCTTTTATTTTCTGGAAGTGAACACCCGTCTGCAGGTCGAGCACGGCGTGACCGAGCAGGTCTGGAACGTTGATCTGGTGAGCTGGATGGTGCAACTGGCGGCCGGTGATTTGCCGCCGTTGTCTTCGCTGCAAGCTGGGCTGAAAGCCAGCGGCCATGCAATTCAGGCGCGCTTGTATGCCGAAGATCCAGGTCGGGATTTTCAACCCAGCCCGGGCTTGTTGACGGCGGTGCATTTCCCCGCTGCCGATGGCAAAAATCTGCGCATCGATACCTGGGTGGAGGCCGGTTGCGAGATCCCGCCGTACTTCGATCCGATGATTGCCAAGCTGATCAGCTGGGCGCCCGACCGGGCCGCCGCCAGCGCTGGGCTGGCTCAAGCGTTGAGTGACAGCCACTTGTACGGCGTGGAAACCAATCGCGATTACCTGCGCCAGATCATCAGCGACGCGCCGTTCGCCGGCGGTCAGCCGTGGACGCGCTGTCTGGAGGGGTTGGTCTACCGGGCCGACACGTTTGAAGTGTTGAGCGGCGGCACGCAAACCAGCGTGCAGGACTATCCCGGCCGTCTCGGTTATTGGGCAGTCGGTGTGCCGCCGTCAGGGCCGATGGACAGCCGCTCGTTGCGCTTGGGTAATTTGTTGCTGGGTAATGCCGAGGGCTGCGCCGCGCTGGAAATCACCATGAGCGGGCCAAGCCTGCGCTTCAATACCGATGCCGTGGTGGCAGTGACCGGTGCGGTGATTCCGTTGACGCTGGATGGGGTTTCGCAGCCGATGGACACGGCGCTGCTGCTCCCGGCTGGCTCGACATTGACCATCGGCACCATCCTGGGTGCCGGCGCTCGCAGTTATCTCTGCGTGCGCGGCGGGCTGGACGTGCCGGACTACCTGGGCAGCAAAAGCACATTCACGTTGGGGCAGTTTGGCGGGCATGGCGGCCGTGCGCTGCGTGCCGGGGATGTGCTGCATGTATCGCCGCTGACGGATCGCACCTGCGGACAACTGTTGCCTGCCGAGCAGGTTCACCCCTTGCCTTCGGTGCGTGAGATACGGGTGATTTATGGCCCCCACGGCGCGCCGGAATATTTCACCGAGCGCTACATCGAGACCTTTTTCGCCACCGACTGGGAAGTGCATTTCAACTCCAGCCGCACCGGCGTGCGACTGATCGGGCCCAAGCCGGAATGGGTACGGGCCGATGGCGGTGAAGCGGGGCTGCACCCCTCAAACATTCACGACAATCCGTACGCGATCGGTGCAGTGGATTTCACCGGAGACATGCCGGTGATCCTCGGCCCGGACGGCCCGAGCCTGGGCGGGTTCGTCTGCCCGGTGACGATCATCGAGGCGGATTTGTGGCAGCTGGGGCAGTTGAAGGCGGGCGATAAGGTTCGGTTTACGCCGGTGACCGTCGAAGCGGCTCGCGCCCTAAAATTGAAAACCGATCTCTGTGGGAGAGAGCTTGCTCGCAAAGAGGCCGGGACATCCGGTGCATCTTCATCGGACACAGCACCGGCATCGCGAGCAAGCTCCCTCCCACAGAAGATCGCCCTGATATCGCCGATTGTGTTGGACATCGGCAGCGACGAAACCCGCCTGGTCGCCCGCCTCTCCGGCGACACGCACTTGCTGCTGGAAATCGGTGCGCCGGAGCTGGACCTGGTGCTGCGCTTTCGCGGCCATGCGCTGATGCAAGCGCTGGAAGCCAAATCCTTGCACGGGGTGATCGACCTGACACCCGGCATCCGCTCCCTGCAAGTGCATTACCAGCCCGAACAACTGCCGCTGGCGGTGCTGCTGAACATCGTCGCGGGCGAATGGGATGCGGTGTGCGCCCGCAAAAACCTCGAAGTGCCGTCGCGCATCGTCCACTTGCCACTGTCCTGGGATGACCCGGCCTGTCAGTTGGCTATCGAGAAATACATGACCACCGTGCGCAAGGACGCGCCCTGGTGCCCGAGCAATCTGGAGTTCATCCGCCGCATCAACGACCTGCCCAATCTGGACGAAGTGCAGCGCACGGTATTCGACGCAAGCTATCTGGTGATGGGCCTGGGAGACGTCTACCTCGGCGCACCGGTGGCCACGCCCCTGGACCCACGCCATCGTCTGGTCACCACCAAATACAACCCGGCCCGCACCTGGACCGCGGAGAACTCGGTGGGCATCGGCGGCGCGTACATGTGCGTCTACGGCATGGAAGGCCCCGGCGGCTATCAATTCGTCGGGCGCACGCTGCAGATGTGGAATCGCTACCGCGAAGTCGCAGCGTTCGACGGCAAACCCTGGCTGCTGCGCTTCTTCGATCAGATCCGTTTCTATCCGGTCGGCGCTGAAGAGCTGCTGCGCATTCGTCGGGATTTCCCGCTGGGGCGCTACCCGCTGCAGATCGAACACAGCACCTTGAATTTGGCGGATTACCAAGCGTTTCTCGCCAAAGAAGCCGAGGGCATAGCCGCGTTTCGTCAGCAACAGCAAAGCGCGTTTCAGGCTGAACGCGAACGCTGGATCGCCAACGGCCAAGCCACATTCGAGAGCGATGAGGCGGTTGCCGAAGCCACCGATGAAGCACCACTGGACGCAGGCCAGATCAGCGTCGACAGCCACATCGCGGGCAACCTGTGGCAGGTGCAGGTCAGTGTCGGCCAGCGTGTGGAAGCCGGGGAAACTCTAGTCATTCTGGAGTCGATGAAGATGGAGATCCCTGTCCTCGCGCCGATTACCGGCGTGGTGCAGGAAGTGCGGGTGCAGCCCGGGTCGGCCGTGCGGGCCGGACAACGGGTGGTGGTGCTGGCAGCCGAATGAAACGGTTCAACCTTTTAACGACTATGGAATCTCGCCATGACTGACAACACGTCTTCGTTCGACCTGCGCCTGGACAGCGTGCGCGCCGCGTACCAAAACGGCAGCCAGACACCGCGCCAATTGATCCTCGCCCTGCGCGAAAAGGCGGCGGCGCTGAACCCCGACTATCACTTGTTCATTCACCTGCTCAGCGCCGAGGAACTGGAGCCCTATCTCTCTGCACTGGAAAGCCGGGAGCTTAAGGATCTGCCGCTGTATGGCGTGCCGTTTTCGATCAAAGACAACATCGATCTGGCAGGCATTCCCACGACCGCTGCCTGCCCCGATTTCGCCTATACGCCGGAGCGCTCAGCGACCATCGTCGAGCAGTTGCTCAGCCTTGGCGCGATACCCCTGGGCAAGACCAATCTGGATCAGTTCGCCACCGGTTTGAACGGTAGCCGCTCGCCCTACGGCGCCTGCCCCAACAGCGTGAACATGGATTACCCGTCGGGGGGATCGAGCGCGGGTTCGTCCCTGGCGGTGGCATTGGGCGTGTCCAGTTTTGCGCTGGGCACTGACACCGCCGGCTCGGGCCGCGTACCGGCCGGGTTGAATAATCTGGTGGGGATGAAAGCTACAAAAGGCCTGATTTCCACCGGCTGTGTGGTGCCTGCCTGCCGCACAATCGATTGCGTCACAACCTTCACCGCCACCGCCCGCGAAGCCAGTCAGTTGCTGGCCCTGACCGCCCGCCTCGACCCACGGGATGAATACAGCCGTAGAAATCCGTCCTGGAACGACGGCTCGGCGTTCGGATCGCCGCGCCCTTTTCGTTTCGGTGTGCCCCGTGCCCTGGACCTGGAATTTTTCGGTTGCTCGCAAGGGCCGTTGCTGTTCGGCGATGCCATCGACCGGCTGACCGCCATGGGCGGCGAACAGGTGACGCTGGATCTCTCTCCGTTTCTGGAAGCCGCCCGCCTGCTGTATGAGGGGCCTTGGGTCGCTGAGCGCTATAGCGTCGTCGAGGATTTGATGACGAAAAATCCTGAAGCCATATTGCCGGTGATTCGCGCCGTGCTCGCCAAAGCCCCGTCGGTGACGGGCGTGCAGACCTTCCGCGCGCAATACCGATTGCAAGTGCTCAAGGCGCAGTGCGACGCGTTGCTGGCCGATCTGGATTTTGTGGTCACGCCAACCATTGGCCGTCCGGTGACGCTGGCAGAACTGGAGGCCGAACCAGTGCTGCGCAACTCGGAACTGGGTTACTACACCAATTTCGTCAATCTGCTGGACTACGCCGCCATCGCGGTGCCTGCCGCATTCATGGACAACGGCATGCCGTGGGGCGTGACGCTGTTGGGCCGTGCGTTCACCGATCAGTACTTGCTGAGCGTCGCCCAGGCCTTTCAGGCCGAGACTCAATTGCCGTTGATTGGCGGCCAGTCGCTGGACCACAGCACACCCGCCAATGGCGCACGCAATGACGTTGCGCGCCTGGTGGTCTGCGGCGCGCATCTGGACGGTCTGGCGCTCAACTGGCAACTCAAACAACGGGGCGCGCGTCTGATTGAAGCGACGCAAAGCTCGCCGGACTATCGGCTGTACGCATTGGCAGGTGGCCCGCCGTTTCGTCCAGGCATGGTACGAGTAGAGCAAGGCGGCGTGGCCATCGACATCGAGGTATGGGAACTGCCGAGCCTTGAATTGGGCTCATTTCTGACCGGCATTCCGGCCCCCTTGGGTCTGGGCAAAGTGCAGCTTGCGGACGGGCGTTGGGAGACCGGTTTTATCTGTGAAAACTACGGTTTGAACGGCGCGACCGACATCAGCCACTTCGGCGGCTGGCGCGCTTATTTGAAAGGCTGATGGCTTGTTCTGCAGCAGACAGCTTGTTGGCGAGGGGGCGGTGTGGTGTGTCACGCATGTCGTCTCGCGAACAGGTTCGTTTCTGCAGAACCACTATTCGCTGAGGGATCGGAGGTACATATGTACCTCATTTAAAAATTCTTTTGCGACATAGTAAGTGCCCTTATCACCCGCCCACTTGCCGCACATGAACGATCACTGGAACGACCCCTCCCTCGACGGACTGACCCTTCAAAGCAACGACTCCATAGAGTCTTCAGCCCCTCACGCCGTATCGCCGTTTGCGGACAACACTGAGCCGCTGCCCCCCGTTGAGCCCGATGAATCGTTTCAAACCCTGAACCGCAAGGCGCTCGCGAGATTAAGAAACAGCCCGGTCGCCCGTTTGCTCAAGGGTTCGCCATGGACGCTCAAGGCCTACCAGCTCGACATGGACAGCCCGCCGTCGCTCCATGATTACATTGTCGGGCAGTGCAAAACGTTACTTGCGCAGCAGGGCGGCCACGATCTCTGCCCCACTCGGTTGCGCATCAACTTCCTTACTGACACCTACCCTGAAGTAGGCCCCGAAGGAATCGAACAGCATGAATGTTCCCTGAGCGTGGTCGCGCTGGCGCGAACGTCCCTGGACCCTGCGGCGTTCCTGGGCCTGATCCGCAGCATGGAAGCAGATCGCGCGCTGCACCCGAGTCTTCCTTCGCTAACGCTCAAAAAGCTGACCTGGCTGATCGTCCGGTCCAGATGGATGGAGGATTATCAGGCGCTGCAGGACAGGTTCTGGGAGCAACACGAGCGCACCTATCGCTTACTGTCCACGCTCTCGTTCCTGGATGGACTTTGCCAGTTGCGCAGCCAGCGCAAGGTCAGTCTGGAGGGTTACCATCTTGGCCTTGATGCGCTCGGGCTGTCGGCGCTCCCTGCCAGCCTCGACGACCTGGAAAGCACGGCGGTTGCGCGACATTCGATCGTCAGCGTGGTGGAATTCGAAGGTCAGGTCGTGCCGGGCATATTTCAACTCAGATCAAAAAACACATCCCACTGCTATCTGCATATCCTGGGTGACCAGCCTCAGTGCACCGAATACATCAGCCTGGATGCACCGTGGCGCGAACAACCGTTGCTCGATGCGCTGAACCGCTCACCCTGGCACCGACGGCATCTCGACACCCTCCAGCGCACAGGAAAGTCTCAAAAGCTCGCGCCTGCCACGCTGACCGTGAGGGCGTGCAGCGACGATCTGTTCGCAGTATTGACCCAGGCGCAGCGACAGTTCGCTCCCAGCGATCTGCCTGTGGAAAACGCCGCAAGCGAAACGGACGAAGTCGACGCCAGTGACCGCTGGCGCATGCCCATCAACCGCAGCCTCAAGCTGATCGGGGCACTGGATCTCTGGGGTGCGCAAACAGATATCCGCGCCCGCATTCCCGATCCCTTGAAGACCGCCAATCGTTTGATGCGGCAATGGCTCAGGCACGATCATGGGCTGGACGCAAGGCCAGAACACGTATTCATCCGTTACCTGCAGGGGACTTCCACCACCCCTCTGGGCCACGCACGGGCACCTGCTACCCAGGTTCAAACGCCGGATCTTTCCCCCGTCGCGCTGGACAGAGCGCTGATGAACAACTATCGGGTCGAGCATCCGGTCGGGTACGTTGATCACGGAGGCCGGACAGTGGTGTATCTGGACGTCACCGGAGAAGGTAAATGGGAGGCCGCAAACCAACTCTCGCTCTCGGCACACGCCATTGAGCAGCACATCACGAGTATTGATTTTCTGGCGGTGATGTCCGGACAGCTTCGACGCTTCTGGAACCGACAAGGCACCGCCATCGAGTCAACGCTGCGCAAGACCTTCGTCGGGCAGGCGCTGGTCAGCCTCAAACGCGCAATGTTATCGCGCGATGGCTTTGATCTATTGGTTGAAGTACTTGAGGAGGCAGTGCACAAACCAGAGGTACGCAAAACGCGGTGGTCGGCGCTGGGCTTTTATCTGCAAGGACCCGTTGGCATTGGCACGCACTGCCTGTGTTGTGCTGGCTTGCTGGTGTTCAGCCACGATGAACGAGCCGGCTATGTCTTGTATCAGCCGGGGCAACAGGAGCCTTTCTTCCAATACCAGGAGCGCCATGAGCTGGCCGCCCATTTGATGCGATCTGCCGCTGATCCACATTGGCGCCAGACACTGCTCAATTATGTGCCCATGAGCCGACATGAGCGCCTGGATTACATCCTGACGCTCTGGGGTCAAGTGCGCGCAGCCCCGGAGCCCCTGTCCAATTTGCGGCCCTGGCTGGACGCGCTCTATCACGAGGACGTACATAAAACCAAAGCCGGCGCATTCTGCGGACATGGGTTGGCGTTGTCTCCGTTCGCGTTCATATGTGGCGCCATGCGCGACAACGCATTGAGCGATGCAGAGGACAGCATCATCACCTCTGCACAGGTTTCGTTGCGCAACTGGACCCAGCGCCTCAATCGCCTGCAACTGCTGCTTGCGCCGCTTTCCCTGCTATTGGCTCCAGCGGCTATCGCATCGATCGCCGCAGCGGCAGGCACGTTGTATCTGGACGCTAAATCGGCGGGACTGCCCGGCAATCGAGAAGAAGAGAAAAGACACCTGTTGATTTCGGCCCTGTCCCTTGGGCTGCTGCAGATCGGAGCACTCACGCCGGGGCTGTTACGTGCGGCACGAACATTAACCACTACACACCGCCTCGCAACGCGGGCAGCAGCCACCATCCGGGGCTTCAGCTCATTACTGCAACGCTCCATGAACGCTCGCGGGACACACCTGGAGCGGTTTTTCGGTAACGGCAGCCTGTTAAAAACCTGGACCCTGCCCGGTCACCCGCATTTGGCAACCTTACCGGTCAAGGCGTGGAAGATCGAAGGCAAGTTCCTGCTGTGGACCGCGGAGCACCAACAGGCCCGTACGCTAGTCGTCAGCACACACGGCTATTACCTGCCGTGGAGCAAAAGCACTGCCATCCCCAATGGCACCGAACTGCGTACCTATGTGCCCCATGGGTTTGAACTGATCGATCCGCGGCTGCACCGTGTCGTGAGCCAAAGCATTCAGCCTTATTCATTAATGACGACTGCCGGAAACACGCCCGGCCCGGCCTTCAGCCAACTGCCGGCCTGGCAACTCACGGACAAAGCGCTGGCGGGGTCTTCGCAGATCGGCAAGATAAAGAACTACACGCTGGGCAAATTCCAAAGTGATCGGCACGAGAGCTACCGGGACATCGGCAACGTCGTGCGCCACTCGCGCCAGTCACCGTTTTTCGGACAACTGATGCCCACGCCTATGGACGTTCTGACGGTCAGAAACCGCTTCGGCACCCGCAACCCGACACTGCAGGATTTGTTCGAAACCCTGGCCGGACATGGCATTCACTACGATTACATCCTTTTGCTGCATTGCCGCTGCTCGGCGATCAGTTCCGCGCTAGGCCGATCCCCTGTCTTCTCGGCGCCCCTCGGCAGCGTGCCCATCAGCCCGTGAAAATCATCCCGTTGCATCCCGCTCAAAAGTGCATCAGGGTCATAGCGCAAGCAGTGTCGGCAGGCTAGCATGCGCCATCGCCTGAATTTCCCTGAATCCGGATTGGTCATGCACCTTCGTTCTACGCTGCATTCACAACGCTCCTTGCTGTTGACGTTAGTGATCCTGCTGGGGAGCGGCTTTCTGGCGACGTCATTGCTCAGCTATTTCGCCTCCCGCGATGCCATCCGCGACAGCATCGTCAACACTGAATTGCCGCTGACTTCGGACACCGTGTATTCCGAGATCCAGAAAGACCTGGTCCGCCCTGTTCTCATCTCTTCGATGATGGCACGCGATACCTTCGTACGGGACTGGGTGGTAGCCGGCGAAAAAGATCCGCAGCAAATGACGCGCTATCTCAAGGAGGTCATGGATCACAACAGCGCCTACACCTCGTTCTTCGTTTCCAACAGCAGCCTGACCTATTACCAGGCCAAAGGCGTGCTCAAGAAAATCAAGGCCGACGAGCCGCGCGATGTCTGGTACTACCGGGTCCGTGACATGGCCGAACCCTATGAGATCAACGTCGATCCGGACCTGGCCAACAAAGACAATCTGACCTTTTTCATCAACTACAAGGTCTTCGACTACCAGGACAACTTCATTGGTGCCACAGGCGTAGGCCTGACCGTGGACGCCGTCATCAAACTGATCGACCGCTATCAGCAGCGTTATCAGCGCAGCGTGTACTTCGTCGATGCATTTGGCCGGTTAGTACTGACCGGCGCGCAAGGCGGGCCTCAAGGCGCGACCATTGGTCAGACCTTGCGCGAGTTGCCCGGTCTCAAAGACCTGCAACGTAAAATGCCCAAGCCACAAAGCGGCAGCTATCAATATGATGTGCTGGGCGATGAGCACTTTCTGAACGTGCGTTATATCCCCGAGCTGAACTGGTATCTGTTCGTCGACAAACGCGAAGACGGCGCGCTGTCGGACGTGCGCCAATCGCTGTATCTGAATCTGAGTATCTGTCTGGCGGTCATGCTGCTGGTGTTGTTCCTTCTTCATCGGGTGATCAAGCGTTTCCAGGTGCGGATCGAGGCGCAAGCCACGCTGGATAGTCTGACCGGGTTGCCCAATCGTCGCGGTTTCGATCACCTTGCCTTGCGCGCTATTCAGGATGCGCGACGCGATAACACTGCACTCTCAGCCATGCTGCTGGACCTGGATCATTTCAAACGACTCAATGACACCCACGGCCATCTGGCGGGCGATGAAGTCTTGACCGGATTTGCCGAGGATGTGCGTCGCTGCCTGCGCGAGGACGACATCATTTGCCGCTGGGGTGGCGAGGAGTTCATCATCCTGCTCAGAGACACCAACACCACCGGGGCGCGGCGTGTGGCAGAGAAAATTCGCCTGCTGGCAGAACAACATACCTACGTGTTTACCGGCACTGCGTTGCAGGTCACGGTCAGTCTGGGCCTGACCGTGCTCAATGCCGAGGACACACTGCAAAGCCTGATCGCCCGGGCTGATCGCGCGCTCTACAGCGCCAAGCAAACCGGACGTAACCGCGTGTGCACAGAAACGGCGGTGCCGGCATGAACACTCAAACCCTGGACCTGAATATCTGCCCGGTGTGTGGATTCAGCAATCGCTGCACGCTAGCGGACCCCCGCACGGCGGACAAACCCTGCTGGTGCTTTTCCGTGGAGATCGACTCAGGCGTACTCGCATCCCTGCCCGAAGATGTGCGCAATCGAGCCTGTCTATGTCCGCGTTGCGCGGGACTTCCTGCACACGTGAACGCGCTTGCGCAGGATCCCCAATGAAAACGGGAGCGAACCGCGTCGCCAGCGAGCGGGTTCTGCAGCAGATTTGATTCGCGTAATATTGCCGCCCATTGACTGACACCACTGCCCGCCATGCGCCTGGATCGTTTTCTCAGCAACCTCCCCCGTTTCAGCCGCCAGGACGTACGGTTCGCGCTGATTGCCGGCCGAGTCAAAGTGGATGGCGGGACCGTGACCGATCCGCATCACGCTGTTCGTGAATTCAGCAGCGTGACGGTTGACGATGAAGTACTGCAGGCCGCCAGGGCTCCGCGCTATTTCATGCTGCACAAGCCACCCGGCTGCGTCAGCGCAACCGTGGATCCGCAACACCCGACCGTGCTGGATCTGCTCGATGAGCCTGACAAGCATGAGTTGCACATCGCCGGTCGCCTTGATTTCAACACCAGCGGCTTGATGCTGATCACTAATGATGGCCAGTGGTCACGGCGCCTGACCCAGCCTGCGACAAAACTGCCCAAGGTCTATCTGGTTCAAACCGAGCAGGCAATCGGCGCGCATTACACGCAAAAATTCGCCGAGGGTTTTTACTTCGCGTTCGAAGATCTCACCACACAGCCTGCGCAGTTGGTCGTGATCGATACTCACCACGCCCGCCTGAGCATCGTCGAAGGCCGCTACCATCAGGTCAAACGCATGTTCGGCTTTTTCGACAATAAGGTGCTGAGCCTGCACCGCGAAAGCATGGGGCCACTGGTGCTGGACCCCGGACTAGAGCCTGGTCAGTACCGCTCGCTGAGCGCGGCGGAAATCGTCCAGATCTGACCTGCATCTACCGCCCGGCAGAAGACGCGGGCAATTTACGAACGGCACTTGCGGGTTCACCGGACGCCTGCTTGAATCCAATCGTCGGTCCACATGTGACTGATGAGTCACTCGTTCACTCTAAGAAACCCTTTCGCCGCCCGAGCCCCTCATGCGGGTGAACGTCCGGCGAATCGCCCGCCAATAAAAATACCTGTCGAACAGATCGTTTCGGATCGACATGGGCCCCTTGCAAGGCAATGCCTACCTGTCACGAGACACGTGCAACGTGGTTGCGCGCACACCTGTTTAAACGTCAGGAGACATACATATGAGGCCAGAAATCGCTGTGCTTGATATACAGGGCCAGTTTCGGGTTTACACGGAGTTCTATCGCGCAGACGCCGCAGAAAAGACCATCATCATGGTCAACGGCTCCCTGGCCACGACTGCATCGTTCGCACAAACCGTCCGCAACCTGCATCCGCAGTTCAATGTGGTGCTCTACGACCAACCCTACGCGGGCAAGTCCAAACCCCACAACCTGCACGAAAAACCGCTGACCAAAGAGACCGAAGGGCAAATCCTGCTGGAGCTGATCGACCACTTCAATGCCGAGCACATCATGTCGTTTTCGTGGGGTGGCGCCGCGGCGCTGGTCGCACTGGCGCACAGACCCAAGCGCATTGAAAAAGCCGTGATCAGCTCGTTCTCGCCGGTGATCAATGAACCCATGCGCGACTACCTGGAACGGGGCAGCCACCACCTGGGCGCATTTGACCGGTATGAAGTCGGCAATCTGATCAACAGCACCATCGGCAAACACCTGCCTTCGCTGTTCAAGCGCTTCAACTACAAACACGTAAGCACACTGGACCTGCATGAGTACGCGCAGATGCACCATCACATCAACCATGTGCTGGATACGGATACGCTGAGCCAGGTCAAATTGGCGAAACGGATCAATGTGCCGGTGCTGTTCATGAATGGCGAATGGGACGAATACACAGCGGCCCCTGACGCCCGACTGTTCGCCAACCACGTACGTGAATGCCACTTCAGCACGATTCAGTCCGCCGGGCACTTTCTGGACATGGAGCATAAAGCCGCCTGCCTGGATTCGAAAAACGCACTGATAGGTTTCCTGAAAACCGCCCCCGAACCGCGCCGCCTCCATAACCGACAGGTGCAAAGCCACCATGCGTTTGCAATCTGAGCATGACGGCCAATTCGCCAGGGATTCACACGGGTGCGCTTGCCTGACAGCAACCGCCGCGTGGATCCCTGTCCGTTACGCCTGCACAGTGAAACTTGCTGTGAGCGCAAATTAGCGCTTCATTTCAAGCCCCGCTTCTGGTACAAAGTCAGCCGCTCCAAGCGTGACAAGCGGGTGTCGTATAATGGCATTACTCCAGCTTCCCAAGCTGATAACGAGGGTTCTTATCGGACAGCCGCTTTTGTGAGCGAGTTTTCTATGCAATGCGGGTATAGTTTATTGGTAAAACTATAGCTTCCCAAGCTATCGAGGAGGGTTCGATTCCCTCTACCCGCTCCACCCTCTACCAAAAAAATCCTTTCATTCGATTGTGGTTTACCAGTCCCACTGTGCCGATACAGATGTTCACTTGCGTGATAGGGCCAATCGTAGAGCTAAAATCGAGGGAGTAGCTCGAAACGCCCGGCAATATCAGACTCCTAACCTTCTGGCAGTTCCAAGCTGCTAGAGGTTCTCACACCATTCGGCTCGCCTACCGCCCCCGCTGAAGGGGCGCAATTACGATTTCCCAAAGTGCCTCGGCGGCGCCTGCTTGAGACAGCTTCTGGTCTCGCTGGCTGTGGAATGACGCCATCCCCAATGTCCTCCAGAACACCCTCGGGGGATCGCCCCTCCTGAACGTTACACTGGAGCTAGACTGGAGTTTTTGACTTCAAAAAGGACGCCAGGATGATCGAGTCACCCTGTGTTACGCACCGTGAAATCCTACTGCACGGTAAATACGGCACGGCCTACCTCCTTCAAGAGTTCATCCTTTACCAGTACGATCCCGAGCGGTACTCATTTGAAATCGATCACCATCGCGGGGGATTTGACAGCAAACACCTTCAGGTCTACCAAGACATGAAGCAATGGTTCGGGGACAACGGTCTTTCATCAAAAGGCTTCAAGGAGATCGCTGAAACCATCCAGGCTCGTAGGATCGGACAGGCCGAATCTAACCGTGCTGACCTTCTTCGCTTACGTGAAATGCGTCCAGAGGATTATCCGAATGAGCCGGGGGCAGATCAGCTGGATTCCTACCGAACGGAGCTAGCGAACCTTGAGATGTTTCACCAACGTTTTGTAGACAAGGGCTTCTTGGACGCCGATGGCTAGAGCTCAGTCAGGCGAAGGGGTCGATGAAAAATTTCTGGCGTAGTAATCGATCAATGCCGAAGCCTGCGTCCCCTTCCTGAAATTTAACTGCTCACCCATATCCAGAGATGGAAGCATGTGGATCAACTGGTCTTCAACAAAATGCACAACGATGCGTTCCGGATCCAGCCGGGAAACCCTAAGAAACTACGTCACTTGACCAGCTCACGGGGGCCCGAGGGCATCTCTGGAGCCGAGCTGCCGCGTTGCTACAACCTCCCGCCTATCACAGCCCTCTCTCGTCCCTAATGCCTCCAGTCAGAGCCTCAGCAAATGCTAAGATCCCGCCAACAGATTTGGATGCAGCGCGGCCGTGAACAAACTCAATTTTGATGGTGAGAAGACATGAGCAAGCCAGCGCCTGAGACGATGTTCGAAAACCTCGTGAATAACGCCATCGACTTTCTTGAGCACTCAATCAAGGAGCTGGGTACTGAACCTAAGTATTCAGTCATCCACTTCCAGGCAGCCATTGAGTTGATCCTGAAAGCCCACCTGATGAAAGAGCATTGGAGCCTCGTTGTCTCGGCGAAACGAGAGCCGGACTGGAACGAGTTTGTCTCTGGAAACTTCGTATCGGTCACGATGGATGAGGCAATAACCAAGCTTCACAAGGTCGCACAGAGTGGCCTGTCCTCAGCGCAGCAGGATGCCTTCAAGACCATTACCAAGCATCGAAATCGCATTGTTCATTTCTTCCATAAGGAAGAATCGGACATAGCGGAGCAAGGCAGAATCAGGAAGATCATCAAGGAGCAGCTGACGGCCTGGTACTACCTTCATGACCTGATGCTGAAGCAATGGATTCGCACCTTCGCCCCCTGGAGGGACGTGATATCGCGAATCGATGGGGAGCTCCGGAAAAATCATGTATTCCTTCAAGCGGTATTTAATGATCGCAGAGCAGGCATTGAGTCCGAACGTGCTGGTGGGATGCTTTTCATCGACTGCCCCGCTTGCGGTTTCGCGTCAGAAAGACATGACAGTGAGATCAAAGAAGCCTACAACTCAGATTGCATGGTGTGCGGTTTTTCAGAGACGTGCGTGAGAATTGACTGCGACGCATGCGGTGCTGCCGGAACCGTAATTTTCCATGGGTCTTCAGACACTGCATGTCGCCAGTGCAATGTAACGTACGGCAGCACGACTCTCTTGGCGACCTTCGTCGATGAAGGGGAGGCGTACTTGGCAGTCGTCGACGGCGGCCACTACCCGTTTCCAATCAACTGTGGTGCGTGCAGTGGCTACGAAACGGTGGTGGATGTCGGCGGTAATCAGTATCTGTGCGCAGAATGCTTCGCGCTGACAGATGAGTACGGTACGTGCGAATCTTGCCATGATGAATCTACGGAATTAGGCGACGATACCATGTGGGCCGGCTGCGAGTTCTGCGAAGGCATGGCCGCACGCTATAGGGATGACTAGCGCTGATACTGCGGCCTGCTAGCTGATATTTCATCAGGCTCGGAAAAGTTTGTATCGCCAGACCCGGACAGGTCTCAGGGCTGTGAAGGCTACACAGCTTCCTTTCGGCTGAACGGGGTGGCCTATTAGATACTACTTCTTCTCCAATGCTCGGATGGTCATTGTGGGCATACCAGATGCATAGGAGCGCTAGCCTCTCAGCGGAAAAAAGCCATACCGGCCATGGCCTACGTTTTTAGTGAAGTGTTGATAATTCAGCGCGGGGATTACGGACATACTTGGCTCTTGGTTTTCGAATATTATGATTTGAGAGTCTTTGAAGCTATCCGCAATATCGCGATAAAAAGCATAGACTAGGTCACTGGAGACTTCATCGCGCTCTTCATCTAGTACCTCATCCCCTTCTTTGTAGGTTGTGAGTGGCGAATCGAGAACAACGAAACCTGGATGCCGTCCAGCAAGCTTTAAGATGTTCATCAGTCCTAAAACGAAAGCGGAGAAAGCAATAGCGCGATAGCCCTTACCAAAATGACCTCTCGCGCTGCCGCCAATAGTGATATCCCTCGATTTCAAATCGAAATCGACTGGCAGATGATTCGGGAATCCCCAGCGGCCGAGGATCGACTGAATCTCAGCTACCAGCGGTTTAACTGCGTCCTCGAAGCTATCAGCAGTGTACCCTTCTTGTTCCTCAAGCAGGAGAAGGCCCAGGCGTCTCAACTCTTCGGTCAACTTAGACTTAGCAGCCAGTCGTTCATCCAAAGTAGCCAAGTCATGTCTGATGCATGAGGAAAGCTCTTTGAGGTCACTCACGGCCTGCACCGACGCCTGGATCTCTGATGCGATCTGTTTCTCCAACATAGCGATGGCGGTCTTCGAGGATTGGGCACTGGAGGTGTTTCGTTCGATCGCAGCAGAAAGGGAATCTTGGGCTTCCGAAAGCTCAAATATGTTCTTGGAGATGCGATTCAATTCAAAGGCTACGCCCTGTCGGATATCATCTACATCGGATGTACAGGTATCCGAGTCGAAATTGTTCCCGCAGGTGGGGCAAAACACCGTATCGGCAGCTTCGAGCAAAGTCGCTGCTTGATCAATCCCAATAAGTCGTTGACGGTCTGATTCATACTTTTGGCCAAGCATGACGAATCGGCTTAGCAAAGCCTTATCCTCAGATAATTTGACCTCAGCCACATCCAGCTCGTCGATATGGCGTGCCTTTTTTTCGAAAAGACCATCACTGGATTCGAACGCATTCTTCAGTTCAGCCTCAGCCAAGCTCAGTCGCGCTGTCACGTGGGCCTTGAACGAATTTAGCCGCTGAAGTTCTTGAAGCTGAGCGCCATCATCATTCGGATAAAACTTGCTCACAACTTCCTCAACAGCATCCACCTTATGCTTCAACAACGCTTTTGATGCCAAATCTTTTTTAGCGCCCTTCACACCAGAATCATCTAGGCCAGTGAGTAAAAGCTTGAGCATCGACTTCTCTTTAGTCTTCTCCATGGTTTGGCCAGTTCCCAAAGGTGAATACTCAGCAACGATTCTCGACTCATCTATCAGTAAGATTTTTTCAAAATCTCGAAACGAAAAAGAGCTGCTGTTGAGCGACTCGACACCTGATAGCAATATCTTCCCGTTAAGGCCTATCTTTTGCAAAAAATGGCTAGAAATGGTATCAAGCCTTGTTGCGCTATGCTTCGGGCCTAGGGATGAAATTACTCCCATCTCATCTGTTAATGTTGCTTTAGCATTTGGTGCGAATGGCCGCTCCAAGGTAAAAAAACTTCCATTGTCATTTTCGAATTTGATCCTGACGGAAGCATAGCCTCTTGACAGAAAAATTGGCTTGGGAGGTTCCGTCCCTCCTAACGCAAACTTGATACAGGAAACAATGTAAGATTTGCCCGTATCGGATCCGCCTTGAACGACGTTCGCGCCCCTCGTAAAATACACAGCCGCATCTGGGAGCTCAGGGCCACTGACAACAACGCTCTCAATAAACATTAGACGATCCTGTCAATTTTATAAATAGTGCTGCGTTTAGCAGTGAGCTCATCAAAGTTCATATCGACCCACGAGACTCGACGTCGAAAATTGGCGTGATAATCAGAACATAGCTTTCCAGCAAAATCCATGCCCTCCTTGGTTGTATGATATCGAACACCGAGGTCATCCACCTGAGATGTGACAAGGCCTTTTGAGATAAAGAGCTTGAGAGCAGATGGAAAAATTTCACGCCTTCGAACGAGTTCAGCAAGGCGATTCAGCAATGCAGGATGAAGACTTGGCTCTCCTTGAAAATCCCCACTGTAAATTGCGGCATAGTCAAAGAATACAAGTCCATCCAAATCCAATTTCCGACCTAGTCCGGCCAGCAAAAGGAGTATCCGGGCTCCGACTTCGACAGAGCTATTGAACACATCTGCAGAATTCATGACTTACCTCCTCACCCACTTGATCTTTTTATCATTCACTAATTGATGACACAAACCTTTGCGATCAGAAGGTCGTACATAGTGAACAAGTGGATGAGAGTCATAGGGGACATTAACTGCCTGGGTGCTGACGTTCAAAAAGCACTCGTATCCATTTTTATGTCGCTGTCGTAGGACGCTGTGCAAACCTTCATAACAGTCCTCTTTAAGCTCCCGATAGCAACCTTCGGGAAATGCGTCCCGCGAAAAAACCTCCAATGATTCTGCGCTAAAGAAATTGATCCTGGCTCGCTCAAGATCTTCTGCATAGTCGCTGGTCAATACGTCTGCATGCGAGTACTCAATCCCATCGACATCAGAGAACGCATGCAAAAGAGCATCAATATAGATCCTCTCATTATCTCCGACTGAAGCAGGGACTTCCTTTTTAATCTGCGGACGTTTTAGGTGATAGCTTCCAAACCGTGATGTGTGATAAGGGGTTTGCTGGTGATTATCTACAAGCTCCATCGAAGACATTTCATCAACAAATGAAAAATCTATTGAATTCAAATACTCCAGCAATCCACCTTCAAGCAGGACTGACTCTTTTTTAGTGATCTCGTCACGGCATTCCACATCCCACCGGGCTATAATCTCTTCCTTTATGCGGGGCTTATTTACCAGCATATCAATGCAATCGGAGCTACATCCTTTTGGCGTAACAAATCGATACTTTCGAGGAAGAGTGTAGTCCCCTCTCCAAGTGTAGAAAATCAGTTTACCAAGCTCGGCTACAGCATCCGCAACATTTAACTTTCTGCCATAGTGCTTGCACTGATAGTTATCCCACCCCGACGCGAACCGCGCGATGACATCGCGCCCTTTGTCTCCAGCTCCCGCACAACGAGTAACCTGTTCATACCGGGTATCAAAATAATATACTAACTCCAAGGTAAACACTTCCCATTCATCAGCCGACATTATCATCAGGCGATCCAAGGGATGAATTGGCTCTCCTTTTTGCACATCAAGCGCCGTGAGCATTAGCCCTGGTGCCGGAGGAGCTTTTATCGCATTCTCACCGATAGACATTGGATATCCTCCTCCGCCGACACACCATACGCATAAGAAACAAACTGAAACTTGTCATAGCCCCATGTCGTGTTCAAGTTGACGGCTCGTTATGCGATCTGGCATATCACCGAGTATTTCTGTAGGACATTTTCGCAAGGCGTCTGCAATTTTCTTCAGAAATTCTTGATTTAATTCCATGTTTTCCGACAGTTCTTCGATAACAATATCAATATGAACATCTGCCTTTTCCAAAGCCACTGCTAATGCTGCCCGTGTGGCGCCAATTGGCTTATCCATCGCGTATTCGACGAGATCTGCAGGATCGAGTATGTAGCCTTTGTCAGGTTCATTCACTTATATGGCCCCTAGATGCACTGAGACTGTTAGTAAGCTTTTTTTTCAGGCACGACAAAGCATCCGAACAGAGGAGTCCGGGATATTTTCGATGCTTGAATGCGTATTGGTGCAGCCGATCCATGCTGAGCTCCAGCCAGGGCGATTTTCCCAACAGGGATGAGGGCGCCCGAGCATCCTTGAGTGATGGCACGATAATAGCCCTTTAAGCGAACGTGTGATACCCGGAGGCGCAGTGCCTCATGAACGTCGATGCGACCGGAATCTTCTGGCCGCGCTGTGGGCCGCTACAAACCACCGTCTAATGAGGCTGAAAAAGGGGCTGGCGCGGCTGAATTCACGAGATTCTGGCACTTCGTAGCCGGGGATCTGGGTCGCCAGAATTTCACACTCTCACTCACATGTGAACCTGGCTAGTACTGGAGGGTGTTTCTCCAAGCCTTAGAGACGAGCATGAGCAAAATCAAGTACCGGAGGGTACACACATACACAGTTACAAAGAAATTTCCTTATGCGTGCACCTACACGCATACACAGTTTCGGAACTTCCTGTCCTATAATGGTTCGATTCCCTTCACCCGCTCCAATGAATTCTCGTCCCGCGCAGGCTCAAAGGCCTGACACGAGACAACAAAAAACCGGCCTGTTCAGAGCCGGTTTTTTTGTGGGTCAGATTTGCTGCTGACCTGCAGCAGGGCAAGCGTTACCGATGCTTGCGCTTATGCTTGTTGCGCTTGGAGCTGTGACCGTCGTCGTTGCCAAGGTTGTTACCGACCGCGCCACCTGCTGCGCCGCCAAGGCCTGCGCCGATGGTTGAGCCGGTCGAACCGCCGAGTTGATTGCCAATGAGCGAGCCACCGGCTGAACCCAGACCGCCGCCCACTGCCGCTTCCACGCGATTGCCTTTTTTGGCTGCTACTGCACCGCCTGCTGCCCCGCCAACCCCGGCGCCTACTGCTGCGCCGGTGCTGCCGCCCATTTGCTGGCCGAGCACGTTACCCAACGCGCCGCCCAAACCACCGCCTACTGCTGCAGTGCCGTCGCCAGCGGCAAAAGCGCCTTGGGATAGAGCAAGGGTCAGGGCTAAAACGGAAAGTGTACTGCGCATGATGGCATTCTCTGTTGAGGTTGATGGCATTCTGATTCCTTGCACCTAAGACAGCAATGCGCGCGTCGGTTTGCCGACATTTGGTATCAACTTTGAAACACAATGTAAAAAAGCCCCAGCGCTTGCCGAGGCTTTCTGGACTGCACGCCCAGCAGTTCTAGGCGCGCGGCTCTGGAGTTGTTCGCTGTTTGTAGACCGGCAAGGCGGCGGCAAATGCCATCGCCTCCTCTCGCGTGGCAAACGATCCGAGTCGGTCATCGTGGGTGCAGACCCGCCACGGCCCGTTATTCACGTTGATCACGTCGTAGCCGTTCAGATGCATTTTTTGTAGTACCGGAGTGCTCATAGTCATCACCATTGTTGTCGTTGTTGGGTGAATATCCGACGAACCTTACGCCCCACCAAGCTCCATTGGCCTGTGTGCCTAGGGTTTCAGCGGTCTCTCTTCGTCCTTTTCAGACAAATTTTTGCCGTCATCCGGATGTTTCCAGGTTTGCGGCGGGGGCGTCTCGTCGGTTTCAGCGAGCGTGTCGTCAATATGCTCAACGCGCTCGAACTCTCTGGCTTCAGCGCTTTTCTCCTTCTCCCCACCCTTCTCCATGGGGCTCGGATGCGGTCCGGGACTTTGCGCGGCAGTGCTGTTCACAGGATCGGTTGTCATGATGAACCTCGTTCAAACGGGCAGCGATAAATCGGATGCGCAGCTGACTTTTAGAAGCCGCCGCATTTTGCAGGTTCGAATTATTTTGAACCGCGTGTCGCGTAGCCCGGTCGTTGACAATGAACGGCCGGCTTCCTATAAGTCGTCTCCGTTCTGGCGCCCACCCCGGCCACGGCAATCCTCACACTGACAGCGAAGCGAGAACATGGAACACACAGATTTTGACGCAGAACTCGCCCACTGGAACGAATTGCAGACCACTACGCCCTGCACCGGGCTGCTGCTGGGGAACGGCGCCAGTCAGGCCGTGTGGAAAAACTTCTCCTATTTCTCGTTGTTCGATCTGGCCCAGACCACGCGCAACAAGCCATTGAGCCCGACCGAGCTGGCGTTGTTCAAGGCCATGGAAACCAACAATTTTGAGCCGGTACTCAGCGCTCTGAAGACTTCTATCAGGGTGAACGCAGCACTCACGATCAGCTCGTCCTCGCCGCGCAATCGCTATTTTGCGATCAAGGAAGCACTGATTCACGGCGTGCGCTCGGTGCACATCCCGTGGCGGCTGGTGGAACAGAAAACGTTGCAGGCCATCAGTCATGCTTTGGGTGCGTACAGCACCGTGTATTCAACCAACTACGATCTGCTCGCGTACTGGGCGGCGATGCATGGTCAGGGGCAATTCGATGATCTGTTCGGCGAGGATGCGACGTTCCGTTTGCATGACACCCACGCCAGCGCTACCCGATTGCTGTATCTGCACGGCGGCATGCACCTGGTGAAGAACTTCGACGGTAGCGCCCGCAAACTGCTGTCGTCAGAAAGCAGCCTGCTTGGCAGTTTCGCCGTCAACGCCCTGGACGACGTGCCGCTGTTCGTGTGCGAAGGCAGCAGCGAAGAAAAGCTCAAAGTCATTCGCGGCTCTGACTACCTGTCGTTCTGCAACACCCAACTAGCTCGCCATGAGGGCGCCCTGTGCATCTTCGGCCATGCGCTGGGCAAGCAGGATCGACATATCGTTGATGCAGTGCGCGAGGCGAAACCTGCCAGTATCGCCATCTCAATCCTGCCGCGCAGCGAATCGTTCATTCAGCATCAGAAACGCCACTACAGCGCGCTGTTCGAAGACCTGGACGTGGAGTTGAATTTTTTCGACGCGAAGACGCATCCGCTGGGGGATGCAGGATTTTCGGTGCCGGTGGAAAAGCTGAAGGTCTGAAGGCCTGGGGCGCCCAGGCCAACGCTTCATTTCCACCCAGCCCACCCCGATTACTCGTTACCTTGCCCTAAAGACCCCACCACAATCGCACCGCCCGATGATTTTTTATTGACGCTGGTGGCGATGGTTTCCGTGGTGAATCGCACGCTACTGAGTACCGCCAGACGATCGCTGCTGGTGGTCTTGACGATGCTGCTGCCCCACTGCGCAGCCACGGTGGCCAGCCAGGCAAACAGGAACACGACGGTGGCTTGCAATGCCCATTTTCCGATGATCGACACGATGATTCTCCTGGCTGATTTCGTTGGCGCAAGTTTGACTCGCAAGCTGTTGCAGTCAGGTTGCATTCAAGTTTCGAACCAACATCAGCAGGCGCAAAGTGAAACCTGTCAGATCCGTGTTTAGGTCAACAGTAACGGCTCCTACAAAGTGTACGGATCAATCTGTCACTAGCTGTAAAGCAGCCTCCCCGCCAATCTGTGGCTATATGGGTGCCCGTTTCCTAACCATAACAACAAGGCACGCTCCATGATGTCCTCTCGCGAAAACACTGGAATGATCCTCGGGCTGATCGGGGTGGTGATCTTCAGCCTGACGCTGCCCATGACCCGCATCGTGGTACAGGAAGTTCATCCGCTGCTCAACGGCCTAGGCCGTGCGTTGCTGGCGGCAATTCCTGCCGCAGCGCTGTTGTTGTGGAAACGGGAGAAGTGGCCAACCTGGCCGCAATTCAGGGCTTTGATGGTAGTGGCGCTGGGGGTCATCGTCGGATTTCCGGTGCTGTCGGCCTGGGCGATGAAAACCCTGCCTGCGTCCCACGGCGCGCTGGTCAATGGCCTACAGCCTTTATTGGTAGCGCTATACGCCGCCTGGCTGTCTCACGAGCGTCCATCGAAAGCTTTCTGGGCGTGCGCAGCGTTAGGCAGCTCGCTGGTGCTGGGCTATGCGTTGATCAGCGGGGCCGGGAATATTCAGGCGGGAGACATCTGGATGTTCGCCGCCATCGCGCTGGGCGGTCTGGGTTATGCCGAAGGCGGCCGACTGGCAAAACAGATGGGTGGCTGGCAGGTGATTTGCTGGGCGCTGGTCTTGTCGAGTCCGATCCTGCTAGGGCCCGTGATCTATCTGGCGTCCCAGCATCAGGGTCCGATTTCGACGGGCGCCTGGTGGGCGTTCGGTTACGTGTCGATCTTCTCGCAATTCATTGGTTTTTTTGCCTGGTACGCAGGCCTGGCCATGGGCGGTATCGCGCGGGTGAGTCAGATTCAGCTGGTGCAGATCTTCTTCACTATGGCCTTCTCGGCGCTGTTCTTCGGTGAACACATCGACCCGATCACCTGGCTGTTCGCTGCAGGCGTCATCGTCACGGTCATGCTGGGGCGCAAGACTGCCGTCATTGCGCCCAAACCGGTCAGCACCTCAATCTAGATCAGCGCGTCCGCTCGGAGCAGTGTTTCCAGGCACTGCTCCTGAATCCCGTAAAAGGTCTTCAGCTCCTCGATTTTTGCCAGCAACTGCGCAGGGTCAGCGGGCGTCGCGCGCTTGACCGCCAGGATCATCTTGTTCTTGTTGGTGTGCTCCAGCGAGATGAACTCGAACACCTTGGTCTCGTAACCACAAGCTTCGAGCAGCAACGCGCGCAAGGCGTCGGTGACCATTTCGGCCTGCTGGCCCATGTGCAGGCCGTATTGCAGCATCGGTCGGAGCAAGGTCGGGCTCTGGATCTGCAAGCGGATCTGTTTGTGACAGCAAGGCGAACACATGATGATCGATGCGCCGGAGCGAATGCCGGTGTGGATCGCATAATCGGTGGCGATGTCGCACGCATGCAGCGCAATCATGACATCGAGCTCGCTGGGCGCCACCGATCGCACGTCGCCATGCTTGAACACCAGGCCCGGATGCTCCAGTTGCGCCGCCGCGTTGTTGCACAGCGTGACCATGTCTTCACGCAGCTCAACCCCAGTGACCTCGCCCTGCGCCTGCAAGGTGTTGCGCAGGTAATCGTGAATCGCGAAGGTCAGATAGCCCTTGCCCGAACCGAAGTCGGCAACGGTAATAGGTTGGTCGAGCTTGATCGGCGATGACGTCAGAGCGTGGGAAAACACTTCGATGAATTTGTTGATCTGCTTCCACTTGCGCGACATGGCCGGGATCAGTTCGTGCTGCTTGTTGGTCACGCCCAGATCGGTAAGGAATGGCCGGGTCAGCTCCAGGTAGCGTTTTTTCTCGCGATCATGCTCGGCCGAAAGCGCCTCTCGCTGCTGCTGGGCCTTGTTACGAAACAGCGTGCTTTTGCCCTTTTTGCTGAACTCCAGCTGCACTTCGTCGGTGAGCGAAAGCAAGTGGGCATTCTTGAAGGACTCAGGCACCAGTTCGGCAATCAGCTCCTGCGCCTGGACTAGCGGGAAGTTTTTGGTGATATCGCGGGTCTTGTAGCGATAAACGAAGGACAGACATGGCTGGTCCTTGACCGTCAACGGCTTGATGATCACCCGTTGCAACTCAGCCTCCGCCCCGACGTATTTGGCCAGCACCAGCTTGATCAGCGAGTTTTGCGTCAGGCAGGTATCGAGCAGGCTCAGGAACTGAGCACGGTGATCCGGCGCGGACTGGGCGTTGGGTACAGTGGCGGACATCAGGTGAAGCCTCGGGGAGCTGAAAATGCGAGGCAGGTATTTTAGGCGGGTTGAGCAGACACGGTAGATTTAATTACAAAAAGCACCGCTGTCTCTGCAGGAACGAACTTGTTCGCGAGGCGACGTACCTGACTCGTCGGGTTAACGCCTCGCCAACAAGTTGGCTCCTACAGAAGAGCGCATCAATCCAGAATGATTAGCCGATTGGGCAGCTCATTGCGCCCTTGCGTCACCGGGACATGCTCACTGAGCAATTGGCCACAAGCATCAATGCAGCCGAGAAACCCTTCCAGCGTCTTGCCGTCCCTGACGTGTTGCGTGAAGACGTCCACCATCGCCCGCCAGACCAGATCATCCACTCGATGGGAGATGCCGTGATCGACAAGGATTTCGACGTATCGCTCCGCTTCGCTGACAAAAATCAGTACCCCGGTGCCGCCCACGGTCTTGTGCAGGTTCTGCTCAAGAAACTGACGACGTGCCAGATTGCCCGCGCGCCAATGCCGAACGTGCTCAGGCACAAGATGGCTGGTCACTACCGGCAAACGGCAAATCAACGCGACCACGATGAACGTGCCGATTTGCGCCATCAGCAGCTGATTGGCATCCAGCCAGCCGACAAACAGATTGATCAGCCCGGGCACCAACAATGCAACGACGCCGGCCCAGATCAACGGCACATAGGCGTAGTCATCCGCCGACCCCGCCAACACCGTCACAAGCTCTGCGTCAGTGGTGCGCTCTACCCGATCGATTGCCTGAGCGACCTGGCGTTGTTCTTCTTCATTAAGTAGCGACATCTGCCAATCCCTGTTGAGCGATCAATTACCAACTACCGGACGCGCCACCGCCACCAAAACTGCCACCGCCGCCGCTGAATCCGCCGCCGCCACCGCGCGACCCCAGGCTGCCCAATACGGCGCCAGTGATAAAACCACCGCCGCCCGAACCGCCTCGCCCGCCACGACCGCCACGCATGTTAAGGAAGATGAAAATCACCAGAATGATCAGAAAGGCCAAGCTCTGGAACATGGAGCCTGAGGATTCAGCACTCCCCGTGGCCCCAGCCGCAGGTTCGGCCAGCGGATCGCCGCCCAGTACCTGCACCATCGCCTCAGTTCCCCTGGTAATGCCACCGATGAAATCCCCCTGCTTGAACGCCGGGGTGATGATCTGGTTGATGATCACCGAGGACTGGGCATCAGTCAGGCGCTCCTCCAGGCCGTAGCCGACCTCAAGGCGCACCTTGCGGTCGTCCTTGGCGACAATCAGCAACGCGCCGTTGTCCTTGTCCTTCTGACCGATCCCCCAATGGCGCCCGAGTTGATAGCCGTAATCCTCGATGCTGGTGCCCTGAAGATTGGGCACCGTAACCACCACCACCTGCTCAGTGGTCAATTGCTGATGAGCCTTGAGCATTTGCGACAAGCGCTCCTTGCTCGGGTCATCAAGCATGTTGGCGGTGTCGACCACCTGCCCGGTCAGCGCCGGGAAGCTCAGCGCAGCGTGCGCGGGCAATACAACGCCGACCGCACACACCCACAACGCGGCGAACTGCATGACCCGTCGCAGCGCGCGCATCAGAATTTCACTTGCGGGGCTTTATCCGCATCGGCGGCAGTGGCTTCAAAGTTCGGACGGATCGGCAAATCGCTGTACATCACGGTGTGCCAGAGGCGCCCCGGGAAGGTGCGGATTTCAGTGTTGTAACGCTCAACCGACGCAATGAAGTCCTTGCGCGAGACCGCAATGCGGTTTTCCGTGCCTTCAAGCTGGGACTGCAACGCCAGGAAGTTCTGGTTGGACTTCAGATCCGGATAACGTTCTGACACCACCATCAGACGGCTCAAAGCGCCAGTCAGCTGACCTTGCGCATCCTGAAACTGCTTGAGTTTGGCCGGGTCGTTGAGCGTGGAAGCATCGACCTGAATCGACGTTGCCTTGGCGCGCGCTTCGATCACCGCCGTCAGTGTGTCTTGCTCTTGCTTGGCGTAGCCCTTGACGGTTTCCACCAGGTTGGGAATCAGGTCGGCACGGCGCTGATACTGGTTCTGCACTTGGGCCCACGCGGCCTTGACCTGCTCGTCATAGGTCGGAATGTTGTTGATGCCGCAACCGGCAAGGAACGTGCTCATCACCATCAACAGCATGAGTGACAATTTGTAACGATGACCCCGAAACGGCTCGCAGCGTTGGAATTGCATGGGCTTATTGCTCCCTTTGGGTGATAGAGGTGTCTTCCTGCCTGATATGACTTTAGCCAAATCAGACGTTCCCCGGCATAATCTCGCCCCAACACGCTGTCAGGGTGCTGGATTGCTACGCCGCAATCAGATAAAACTCGCTGCGCTACAGATACCCTTTGGGCATCAAGAGTTCAGCGACGACATCGTCCTGATGACAATAAAAGCCGAAGGTTTGAAACCCGAACATATTGGCCGCCCGGTATTACGCGTGAGTTGCCGGACAACGCCTTGAGAAATCATTCATGAATAAGCTGTGTTTACTGGGTCTTTTCATCGGTCTGGCCAGTCAATCTGTGCTCGCCGCCAGCACTGACGCAAACAATGTTTCCAGGTTGCAGGCTAAAAACGCTTTCATCGCCAATCTGATGAAGCAGATGACCCTCGATGAAAAAATCGGGCAGTTGCGTCTGATCAGTATCGGTCCGGAAATGCCCAAAGCGGCCATTCTCAAGGAAATCGCCGCCGGCCGAATCGGCGGCACTTTCAACTCCGTCGTATTACCCGACAACCGTGCCATGCAGGACGCCGCTGTCGCTCACAGCCGCATGAAGATCCCGATGTTCTTCGCCTTCGACGTGGTTCACGGCCAACGCACTATTTTCCCGATCAGCCTGGGGCTCGCTGCGAGCTGGGACATGGATGCCATTTCCCAGACCGGCCGGATTTCGGCGATAGAAGCCGCAGCAGACGGGCTGGACATGACGTTCGCGCCGATGGTCGACATCACCCGCGATGCCCGCTGGGGCCGCAGTTCCGAAGGATTCGGCGAGGACACCTATCTGGTGTCGCGCATTGCCAGCACCATCACCCACGCGTTCCAGGGCAGCAGCACCCAGGCGCCGGACAGCATCATGGCCGCCGTCAAGCATTTCGCCCTCTACGGCGCGGTCGAGGGCGGTCGCGACTACAACACCGTGGACATGAGCCCGACGCGCATGCGCCAGGACTACCTGCCGCCTTATCGCGCTTCGATCGACGCCGGTGCCGGCGGCGTCATGGTCGCGCTGAACTCGATCAATGGCGTGCCTGCCACTGCCAACGCCTGGCTGTTGCAGGACGTGCTGCGCAAGGAATGGGGTTTCAAGGGTGTCACCGTCAGCGACCACGGCGCGATCAAGGAATTGATCGACCACGGCATCGCCAAAGACTTCCGCGAAGCGGCGAAGCTGGCCATCAAGGCCGGTGTAGACCTGAGCATGAATGACAAGGCTTACGGCGAAGAATTGCCGGATCTGGTGAAAACCGGCGAAGTCTCGATCAAGGACGTCGATAACGCGGTGCGCGAAGTGCTGGGTGCGAAATGGGAAATGGGTCTGTTCGCCAGCCCGTTCCTGCGCATCGGCGACGCAGCCAACGATCCAGCAGATCGCAATGCCGAAAGCCGTTTGCACCGGGACGCCGCTCGCGATGTTGCGCGCAAAAGCATCGTGCTGCTCAAAAACGCTAACGACACCCTGCCGCTCAAGAAGCAAGGCACCATCGCCGTTATCGGCCCGCTGGCCAAAAGCTCGCTGGACATGATGGGCAGCTGGTCGGCGGCCGGTCTGGCCCGTCAAACCGTCAGCGCCTACGACGGTCTGGCCAATGCCGTGGGCGACAAGGCCAAGCTGGTATTCGCGGTCGGCGCCAACGTCACCGACAACCAGGAAGCGATCAATTATCTGAACAACATGGACGACAAGATCGGTGTCGATCCGCGTCCGGCTCAGGAAATGATCGACGAAGCAGTGAAGGTCGCGCAGCAATCGGACGTGATCGTGGCGGTGGTGGGCGAATCGCGCAACATGTCCCATGAAGCTGCAAGCCGCGTGGACATTGTGATTCCGGGGCGCCAGCGTGATCTGATCAAAGCGCTCAAAGCCACGGGCAAACCGTTGGTGCTGGTGTTGATGAACGGCCGTCCTCTGGCGCTTGGGCAGGAAAACGAGATGGCTGACGCGATGGTCGAGAGCTGGTTCCTGGGCACCGAAGGCGGCAACGCGCTGGCGGACGTGTTGTTCGGCGATCACAACCCGTCGGGCAAGCTGGCAATGACCTTCCCGCGCTCAGTGGGCCAAGTGCCGTCGTATTACAACCACCTGAACACAGGCCGCCCGTACCGCGTCAACGACTCGAACTACACCTCGAATTACTTCGAAGAACCGACCAGCCCGCTGTTCCCTTTCGGTTATGGCCTGAGCTACACCCAGTTCAGCGTGTCCGACATCAAGCTGTCTAACAGCACGATGACGCGCAAAGACAAACTGACCGCCAGCGTTACCGTCCAGAACACTGGAAAGGTCGCGGGCGCTACGGTGGTTCAGCTGTACCTGCGCGACCTCGCAGCCTCTATCAGCCGCCCGGTGAAAGAGCTGAAGAATTTCGAAAAAGTCATGCTGCAACCTGGGGAAGAGAAGGTCGTGACCTTCACCCTGAGCGAAGAAGACTTGAAGTTCTTCAACCCGTCACTGAAATACGCCGCTGAGCCTGGGGATTTCAAAGTCATGATCGGGCTTGATTCGATGGACGTAAAAGAGGCGGGTTTTAGTCTGCAGTAAGTGCCTCGCCCGCTCTTCTGTAGGAGACAACTTGTTGGCGAGGCGAACAATGCGGTTCTCCTGACACACCGCCTCCTCTGTAGGAGACAACTTGTTGGCGAGACCAGCGATACGTTTTTGCTGACACACCGCCTCGCGAACAAGTTCGCTCCTACAGACTGGTCGTCCAAAGGTCATTTATATGCCACGCATCGCCCGCCTCTTGCTGTTTGCCGCGCTGATCCTCGCGGGCGCCGTGATTGCGGCGAGCCTGGCGATGGATCAGGCGCGTCGGCATGCGCTGGAAGACGAAGCCCGTCGCGCCCGTGATCAACTGTCCCTCTACGCCAACACCCTGCAAACCCTGATCGAGCGCTATCGCGCCCTGCCCGCCGTGCTCGCCCTGGACCCGCAACTGCGTGGCGCACTCAGCGGCCCGGTCAGTGCCGAAACCACCCACGCGCTGAACCTCAAACTCGAGCAAATCAACGGCGCGGCCCAGTCCTCGACGCTGGAATTGCTCGACCGCAACGGCCTTGCAGTGGGCGCGAGCAATTGGCGTTTGCCCAGCAGCTATGTCGGCCACAACTATGGCTTTCGCCCCTACTTCCAGCAAACCCAGGCCCAGGGCACAGGGCGCTTTTATGCGGTAGGCGTCACCAGCGGCATCCCGGGTTATTTCCTGTCCAACGCCGTGCGCGATGCAGATGGCAGTTTTCTGGGCGCGATGGTGGTCAAACTTGAGTTTCCCGATCTGGAACATACCTGGGCTCAGGGCGACGACCTGTTGCTGGTCAGCGACGCCAAGGGCATCGTGTTCATCGCCAACCAGCCGGGCTGGCGCTATCGGTCATTAGGCGTGCTGAGCGATGAGGACCGCGCCCAACTGACTGCGACGCGCCAATACGACAAACAACAGATCATCCCGCTCGAACAGCAGCCGCTGCACACCTTTGGCGACCACAGCCATTTGAGCCGTGTGCAGGGGCCCAACGGCAGCGCTGACTATCTCTGGCAATCGCTGCCCCTGGCGCCGGAGGGCTGGACGCTGCATCTGCTGCGCAAGCCGCAATTGGCTGCCGAAGACACGCGCAATGCCGCGCTGGCCGCAGCCGGCGTCTGGCTGACCCTGGTGTTTCTGGGGCTGTTTCTCTATCAGCGCTGGCGACTGGCAAAGCTGCGGCAGCGCAGTCGTGAGGAGCTGGAGCAATTGGTCGAAGAACGCACCCGAGATCTGCGCACCGCTCAAGATGGCCTGGTGCAATCCACCAAACTGGCGGCGCTGGGGCAGATGTCTGCTGCCCTGGCCCACGAAATCAATCAGCCACTGACCGCACAACGCATGCAGCTGGCGACCCTGCGTTTGCTGCTCGACCACGGACGTGTGGATGAGGCCTACAAGGCGCTGCAGTTGCTCGATCAACAACTGACGCGCATGGCTGCCCTCACCGGGCACCTGAAAACCTTCGCCCGCAAAAGCCCCAGCGGCCTGCGTGAGCGTCTCGACCTGGCCGCCGTGGTCGATCAGGCGTTGCTGCTGATGGATGCCCGGTTGCGTGATGAGCGCGTCAGTTGCGTGCTGAACCTGACACGCCCGGCCTGGGTGCGCGGCGATGCCATTCGCCTGGAACAGGTGTTGATCAACCTGCTGCGCAACGCCCTGGACGCCATGAGCGACAAACCGCTCAAGCGCCTGGAGATCCGCATCGACCCGCTGCAGGACACATGGCGCCTGAGTGTCAGCGACAGCGGCGGCGGGATCGACGAGGCGCATCTGGGCAATGTGTTCGATCCGTTCTTCACCACAAAGCCGGTGGGTGACGGCCTTGGGCTGGGGCTTGCGGTGTCCTATGCCATCGTCCATGAGCTGGGCGGTCGTCTAAGCGTAAGTAATCTCGCTCAAAGCCCTGAAGCCCAAAGCGCTGGGGCGGAATTTTCCTTTTGCCTGCCCACTGCGTCGGAGACCCAAACGCCATGTTGAACTCGGTCATCGTGGTTGACGACGAAGCGCCCATTCGCGAAGCGGTGGAGCAATGGTTGACGTTGTCCGGTTTCAGCGTGCAGGTGTTCAGCCGCGCTGAGGAGTGCCTGGCGCAGGTGCCTGAGCATTTCCCGGGTGTCGTGTTGAGCGACGTGCGCATGCCCGGCATGGGCGGCCTGGCATTATTGACGCACCTGCAGTCGCTGGACGCTGATCTGCCGGTCATTCTGCTGACCGGCCATGGCGACGTCCCGATGGCGGTGGATGCCATGCGTGACGGCGCCTACGACTTTCTGGAGAAACCCTTCACGCCCGAAACGCTGATGAGCAGCTTGCGGCGCGCCCTGGAGAAACGTTCGCTGGTCCTGGAAAACCGCCGCCTGCATGAACGCGCCGACGCCAGCAGCAAGCTGGACGCGACGCTGATCGGTGTGTCGACAGGCATGCAGAACCTGCGCCGACAGGTGCTGGATCTGGCACCGTTGCCGGTCAATGTGGTGATTCGCGGCGAAACCGGCAGCGGCAAGGAAATGGTCGCCCGTTGCCTGCATGATTTCGGCCCCAGGGCCAGCAAGCCCTTCGTGGCACTCAATTGCGCGGCGATCCCTGAGCAGTTGTTCGAGGCCGAGTTGTTCGGACATGAGAGTGGCGCATTCACAGGCGCGCAAGGCAAGCGTATCGGCAAGCTGGAATATGCCCACGGTGGCACGTTGTTTCTGGACGAAATCGAAAGCATGCCGCTGGCGCAACAAGTGAAGCTGCTCCGAGTGATTCAGGACCGTCGGCTTGAGCGTCTGGGTTCGAACCAGAGCATCGCTGTGGACCTGCGGATCATCGCCGCGACCAAACCGGATTTGCTGGAAGAGGCCCGCGCAGGGCGCTTTCGTGAGGACCTGGCGTATCGCCTGAACGTGGCCGAGCTGCGCTTGCCACCGGTGCGTGAGCGTCGCGAGGACATTCCGGCGCTGTTCAGCCATTTTGCTCAAGCGGCGGCGCAACGCCTGGGCCGCAGCGCGCCGGTGCTCAGCGGCGCGCAACTGAGCCATCTGCTCAGCCACGATTGGCCGGGCAACGTCCGGGAGCTGGCCAACGCTGCAGAACGCCAGGTGCTGGGGCTGGATAATCCCGCCTCGATAGACGCCCCTGTGGGTCAATCGCTGGCCGAGCAGCAGGAATCATTCGAAGCCCATTGCCTGCGCGCGGCGCTGACCCGGCACAAGGGCGATATCAAAGCGGTGCTGAACGAACTGCAACTACCCCGCCGCACGCTCAACGAAAAGATGCAGCGCCACGGGTTACTGCGCGAGATGTTTCTCGATTGAGCGCTGAACTGTGTAGGAGCCGACCTGCTGGCGAGGCTTGATGCCTGGTATCGCGAAGTGTCAGGCAGGCCGCCTCGCGAATGAATTCGCTCCTACAGGGTGAGGCATCAGCAAAAATCCGCTCACCGCTTCTCGCCCACTAAGCGGATTTCCGCTCATAAATTCAGTGTCACCCCTCTAAACCGGCCCTTTGTGCACTGGCACAGCTCCTGCTATCGGTTCATTCAGACCGCGTTTGCGATCCCTCTAAAAACAATGAATAGCAGGAACCTCATGGACATCCCCAACTCTCTGTCAAAAGGGTCGGCCGCCACGCCGGTCACTGAAAAAACCACCAAAAGCCGTCTGAAATCCATTTTCAGCGGATCGGTCGGCAACATGGTCGAGTGGTACGACTGGTACGTCTACGCCGCCTTCTCCCTGTACTTCGCCAAAGTCTTCTTTCCCAAGGGCGACACCACCGCCCAACTGCTCAACACCGCTGCAATCTTTGCCGTTGGCTTCCTGATGCGCCCGATCGGCGGCTGGCTGATGGGGCTTTACGCTGACCGCAAAGGGCGCAAGGCCGCATTGATGGCCTCGGTGCTGTTGATGTGCTTCGGCTCGTTGATCATCGCCCTCACCCCGGGGTACGAAACCATCGGCGTTGGCGCACCGATCCTGCTGGTCTTCGCCCGATTGCTTCAAGGGCTTTCGGTGGGCGGCGAATACGGCACCTCCGCGACGTATCTCAGCGAAATGGCCACCAAGGAGCGTCGCGGCTTCTTCTCCAGCTTCCAGTACGTCACGCTGATTTCCGGGCAACTCATCGCGCTGGCGGTGCTGATCGTGCTCCAGCAAACCCTCACGACCGAACAACTGACCTCATGGGGCTGGCGTATTCCGTTCGGCATCGGCGCGCTGTGCGCGGTGGTCGCGTTGTTCTTGCGTCGCGGCATGGAAGAAACCGAGTCGTTTACCCGCAAGAAAGACAAACCCAAAGAAAGCCTGATGCGCACGCTGATGCGTCATCCCAAAGAGCTGATGACCGTGGTCGGCCTGACCATGGGCGGTACGCTGGCGTTCTACACCTACACCACGTATATGCAGAAATACCTGGTGAACACCGTGGGCATGAGCATCACCGACTCCACCAGCATTTCAGCGGCCACGCTGTTCCTGTTCATGCTGCTGCAACCGGTGGTGGGCGCGCTGTCGGATAAGGTCGGGCGTCGGCCTATCCTGATCGCCTTCGGGGTATTGGGCACGATCTGCACGGTTCCGATCCTGACCACTCTGCACACGGTGCAGAGCTGGTGGGGCGCGTTCTTCCTGATCATGGCCGCGTTGATCATCGTCAGCGGCTACACCTCGATCAATGCGGTGGTGAAGGCCGAGCTGTTTCCGACCGAGATCCGCGCGCTGGGGGTTGGGCTGCCGTATGCGCTGACCGTTTCAATCTTCGGCGGCACGGCTGAGTACATCGCGCTGTGGTTCAAAAGCATCGGCATGGAGACGGGCTATTACTGGTACGTGACCGCCTGCATCGCCTGCTCACTGCTGGTGTACGTGTTCATGAAGGACACCCGCAAGCACTCGCGGATCGAAACAGACTGACCCACACCGCGTTTCCCGGCAGAAAACCAAGGGCAGCCATACCAGTGAGCTGCCCTTTTTTTCGCTGCCATGGCAGCTAAGTGACTGAATTGACGGCTGGATTTTGCAGTATCAATTTCAGCGATGATCGCTACCAATGCGATTGACTTCTTAATAATCCAGAGCCGAGTAAAGTTAGCTCCATACCGAGTTACAACTAACTAATCGATCTGGAGCAACTACCATGAAAACTAACAAACTGATCTTCGGCCTTGCGTTCTCGATTCTTGCCAGCAGCGCCTTTGCACTTCCAAGTGTCGAAGCGACCCAACAAAGCAACGCACCGATTGTTGCTGAAAATGGTTCTTCCCACACTAACATCGGCCGTGTTGCTGCTGACGGTGCGGACCGCGTAGGTGCAAACCGTGTTGCTGCTGATGGCGCTGATCGCGTCGGTGCAAACCGCGTTGCTGCTGATGGCGCTGACCGCGTCGGTGCAAACCGCGTTGCTGCTGATGGCGCTGACCGCGTTGGTGCAAACCGCGTTGCTGCTGATGGCGCTGACCGTGTAGGTGCAAACCGCGTTGCTGCTGATGGTGCTGACCGCGTTGGTGCAAACCGAGTTGCTGCTGATGGCGCGGACCGTGTTGGTGCAAATCGCTTGAGCTGATAAGTGACTGGCTCTTCCCCAGCTCGGCCTTTGCCGGGCTTAATTTTGTCTGTAGAAAATCTAGCCAACCGTCCGCCCCATATGGCTTTCAGCCCAGCTCAGTGATTTTCCAGCCAACTTTTACCCTGGCAAAACCTCGCCCTTCGCTCATCTGAAGCACGCCCAGAACCAACCGAAATCACAAATCTAATGGATAGTCAACCTATGATTTCGGCCAATCTGACCGAAATCGCCCCAACCTGGAACAAAAAAGGCTGGAGCGCTTTAAAACCGGGCGCTCCAGCCAACTATCATTTTCAACGATGTTCGCTAGCAACCTTGTTAACTTCTACTTAATTTGCGCGCGCGTAGACTTAGCTCCATACCGAGTTAACAAATTATTTAACTTTGCTGGAGCAAACATCATGAAAACTAACAAACTGATTTTTGGTCTTACTCTTTCAATCCTGGCATCGACCGCTTTCGCTCTGCCATCTACCGATACTCACTCTTCGCTGAACGGAACTGTTGTTGCTGAAGGCGGCTCTTCCCACACTAATGCTTCGCACACTGGCACATATCGTCAGGCTTCCGACGGCGCTGACCACATCGGAGCCAATCGTCTGGCCGCTGATGGTGCTGACCGCGTAGGCAACAATCGTCAGGCTGCTGACGGCGCTGATCACATCGGTGCCAACCGTCTGGCCGCTGATGGCGCTGATCGTGTAGGCAACAACCGTCAAGCTGCTGATGGCGCTGACCACATCGGTGCCAACCGTCTGGCCGCTGATGGCGCTGACCGCGTAGGCAACAACCGTCAAGCTGCCGATGGCGCTGACCACATTGGTGCCAACCGTCTGGCCGCTGATGGCGCTGACCGCGTAGGCAACAACCGCGTCAGCTAATACCCCGCTTCAACCTGCCCTACCCACTAGCCCGGCTTTTGCCGGGCTTGATCGTTTCTGAGGCATGGGTTTAACGCAGCGTGCTCAAGGCAGATAGCCGAACAGCTCTGGAATCCTTCGCCAATGCCTTGCACTATGACGACCTTCATTCTTCCAGACCGTCGTTATCAGCCTCTTCAGGAAACGCGCCATGTCAGACGATATCCATTTCTACGAACCCGCCAATGGGCACGGGCTGCCCCATGATCCGTTCAACGCCATCGTGGGCCCGCGCCCGATTGGCTGGATTTCGTCCCACGACGCCCAGGGCAAACTCAATCTTGCGCCCTACAGCTTTTTCAACGCCTTCAATTACATCCCGCCGATCATTGGATTTTGCAGCATCGGCCGCAAAGACAGCCTGAACAACATCGAGCAGACCGGTGAGTTTGTGTGGAATCTGGCCACGCGCCCGCTGGCCGAGCAGATGAATCAGAGCTGCGCAGCGGTGCCATCTGACGTCAATGAATTTGAACTGGCCGGACTGACCGCCGAGCCGTCGCGCATTGTCTCGGTGCCGCGGGTGAAGGAAACGCCGGTGGCATTCGAGTGCAAAGTGACGCAGATCATTCAGCTGCAACGGGCGGACAAGCAAGTGGTACCGAGCTGGCTGATCATGGGGGAAGTGGTGGCAGTGCACATCGCCAGGCGCTTGCTCAAGGACGGGGTTTACGACACCGCCGCCGGTGAGCCGATCCTACGCGGCGGAGGCCCGGCTGATTATTTCCAGCTGGGCCCTGAATCGCTGTTCAAAATGTATCGCCCCAAAGCCTGATCAGTCCTGGGCGAACATCAACTCGCCTTCTGGCGTGACGTCGATCAGCCGCTCCAGTTCCTGGACAGCGGCCTGGTCGGCCTCCAGCGCGGTCTTGAATTTCTGGTCTTGCAGGACACGATGAAAGGTCGGAGCGCCGCCAGCGCCGAGGCCCTTGACCGCAATCGCGGCGCTGTAGCCGTCTTCACCGGGAGACGCCGCAGAAACGGCTTCGAAATGCTGGAATTCTTTGCGTGCCATAAGGAAGTTCCCTGCTTGAAGTAGAGGCGGGGATTCTAGACCGCTCGAAACAAATTTGAACATCGAAACACGCCCCTGTAGGAGCTGCCGAAGGCTGCGAATCGATGGTTCAATCACCCACACCGTCGGGCCGTTGCGCGGGTCGCGGCCTTCGGCAGCTCCTAAAGGAGGTTTTTATCCGGCCTTCCTTTCCAACGGCAATGCGTAAGCCGCCTCAGCCTCGCCCGCACTCACACTGACGAACGTCTGAAAATCAAAGTGCGTGACGACTCGCCCGACCACCAGCTCGGAAAAAATGTTCAGGTCTGGCGAGCAAAACCAGGCATTCATCGCTTGCTCCCCCGCCCAGGTGCCGCTGATGACCCACAGGTCGGCGTCGGTCATGGAGCGTTGCAGCGCAAAATGCAGGCAACCCGGTGCGACAGAGGCCAACGCAGTCAACGGGCTCAACGCCGCACCCAACTGTTCGCTGCGCCCTGCGCTCGCTCGCGCGCTGACGTGGTGGCTCACAACGGAAGATCTGGACATGTCTGCACTCCTTTGATCTGCCGCGTGGAAGCAGTTAGCGCTTGCGGCAGGACAGCAGATTAGCGGCACGGCGCAAGACCACGTTAGCCGATTACTGCGCGGTTCTTGCCTGATCCTGCGCCGATGTCGGTCCGATGAGCGACACCCGGTAAAAAGTCTGACCCAGGCGGCCAGGACTTTTGAGCAACCGCCCTGGGCCCACAGGGCATTCCATTGCCTCCTCATCAAGACCACGACAGAATCAGGCAATCATCCGGCAGGATTCGCCTAACGCCGTTGCTTGCACAAAAATAAGCTATGCCCCATCGAAGGCTTGTCAGAGGATTTACCCATGGCGCAATCAGCCAGCCCCAGCACTGCGACGCAAGACCCGGTTTTGCCTGAGCTGAGCGCGCACATGCAGCAGCAACGCGAAGAATTGACCGACCTGATCCGACGCTATGCCAAGGGTGAAGGCAGCCATCAGACGGCAATCAAGTCCTTGCACATGGTGCGCCATGACTTCCCCACCCAATCGATCCCGACACTGGTTCAGCCTGCGCTGTGCATCATGGCCCAGGGCAGCAAGGACGTGAAACTGGGCGATGCCTATTTCACCTACGATCCGCTCAATTATTTGGTGCTGTCGGTGGCGATGCCGATCAGCGGGAAGATCGTGCACGCCTCCGAAGATGAACCGCATCTGGCCATGCGCATCGATATAGACCCTGTTGAAATCAACGCGCTGATCGCCGAAGCCGGGCCCATGAGCGTGCCGGCGCGCCCCAGCGGGCGCGGGCTGTACGTCGAGCGCATCGACACCACGCTGCTCGACGCGGTCATTCGCCTGATTCGCTTGCTCGACAATCCCAAAGACATTCCGATGCTGGCGCCGCTGATTCACCGCGAGATTCTGTATCGCCTGTTGCGCGGTCAACAGGGCCATCGGCTGTACGAAATTGCCATCACCAACTGCCAGACCCATCGCGTGACCCAGGCGATCAAATGGCTGAACGAACACTTTCAGCAGCCACTGCGCATTGATGAACTGGCCAAAGAAGTGAACCTGAGCGTCTCGACCCTGCACCATCGGTTCAAGGCGGTGACGGCGATGAGCCCGTTGCAATATCAGAAACAGCTGCGCTTGCAGGAAGCCCGTCGGCTGATGCTCAACGACGGACTGGAAGCGTCCGCCGCTGGCTACAAGGTGGGTTACGAGAGCCCGTCGCAATTTAGCCGCGAATACAGCCGGCTGTTCGGCGCGCCGCCATTGCGCGACCTGGCGCGTCTGCGCAAGAGCGTCTGATCAGGCGCCCAGCACCCGACATGCCTCTTGCGGCAGAGTGATCGATACTGGATGACCGATGCTCAAGCCGACGCTTTGATTCGGCGTGCTCAGCGCCGTGAATGAAATACCACCGCAATCGACCGTCGTTTCGATGGTCGCGCCGATGTCGCGCACGAACGTCACGGTGCCCATCAAACGGTTGCCTTCAGCGGCCAGAGGTGGCGACAGGTGCACGTCCTCCGGGCGCACCAGCATTTTGATATCGGTGCCGATTTGAATCGAATCGCTGATCGGTACCTCAATCGCTTCGCCGCCAGGCAACGCGACCCGACCATTGCCCAACGCCCGCGCCGGGAAGATATTCCCCGAGCCAATGAAGTCCGCCACAAAGGCGTTGGCCGGATTGCGATAGATCTCAATCGGCGTGCCGACCTGCTGCACCTTGTGCTCACCCAGCACTACAACGATGTCGGCCATGGTCATGGCTTCGCGCTGATCGTGGGTGACCAGAATGGTGGTGATGTTCAGCCGTTGTTGCAGTTGGCGGATTTCCACCTGCATCGATTCGCGCAGCTTTGCATCCAGCGCCGACAGCGGTTCGTCCAGCAGTAACAACTTGGGGTGTGATGCGATGGCGCGGGCGATGGCCACCCGCTGGCGCTGCCCGCCGGAGAGTTTGGCCACGGGGCGATCGACCATTTGCTGCAACTGAATCAGCTCCAGCAACTCGATCACGCGGACCTTTTGCGCTGCCTTGTCGACGCCCCGCAGCTTCAGCGGATAGGCAATGTTTTCACCGACCGTCATGTGCGGAAACAGCGCCAGCGATTGAAAGACCATGCCGAAATTGCGCTGATGCGCCGGCGTATGGCTGACGTCTTCGCCATCCAGACGAATCTCGCCGCTGGTCAGGGTTTCCAGCCCGGCGATCATGCGCAGCAGCGTGGTCTTGCCACAGCCCGAAGGCCCGAGGAAACACACCAGCTTGCCCTGGGGCAGGTGCAGATTGACGTCGGTCACGGCGCAGGCCGAGCCGTAGTATTTTTCAACGTTTTCCAGAATCAGTCCGGTCATGGTTCAAGCCTCAATTCAGAACGAAACGCCACCTTCACCCACCAGCTTCTCCAGCGCCCAGATCAGGACGAAGTCGATCAGCACGATCAGCACGGCGAACGAGAAAACGGTGGGATCCAGCGAAGAAACCGTGCGGCTGTACATCCAGATCGGCACGGTCATCACGTCGATGTTGTAGAGAAAATAGGTCACCGTGAACTCGTTGAACGAGACGATGAAGGCCAGCAGCATCCCGGCCAGAATCCCGGATTTCATCAGCGGCACCACCACATCGATGATGGCGCGCGTCGGGGAGGCGCCAAGCATTTGCGCGGCCTCCTCCACTTCGCTGCCGATGTTGGTCATCGCCGCGGTGCAGTTTTTGATCACGAAGGGCAAGGCCAGGATCACGTGGGCGATGACCAGCCGCGAGGTGTCCAGATGGAACGGCAAACTGTCGAAGACCAGCAGCAACGCCAGGCCCAGCACCACCATCGGGAACACCAGCGGCAGCGACATCAATTGCATCGCGATAGCCTTGCCTTTGAATTCACATCGGGTCAGTGCGTAGGACGCAGGCACAGCAATCAGCGTGGCGAAGATCATGGTCAGGCACGCCACCAGCAAACTGGTGCCCATGGCTTTGCCCAGACTGAGCACGTCACTGGAATCCGGCGAAACGATGGTCTGCCACGCGGCCCTGTACCACTGCAGGCTGTAGCTGGTTGGCGGGAAGTCCAGGTTCGATGCGCCGCTGAACGACATCACGATCATGGTCAGAATGGGCGTCACGGCCAGGAACAGAATCACTGCGGACAGGATCGCCGCGAACCGGCCGGTTTCCCCCGGCAGCAAGGGTTGGGAGCGCAAAAGCGTTTTCATTGCGAAGTCTCCAGCATGCGCCGACGGCGGCCGACGACGAATTCCGACAGGGTCATGATCGCCAGCGTCGTGACGATCAACACCACACCGGCGGCTGATGCGGCAGGCCAGTTCATCAGCGGGGCAATCTGGTCGTGGACCATCACCGCCAGCATCGGCACGCGGCGACCACCAAGCAAAAGCGGCACGACAAAGCTGCTGGCGTTGTAGGCAAATACCAACGTGGCGCCGGTGATGATCCCCGGCAGGCTCATCGGCAGAATCACCTGACGAAAGATCTGGAATCGGCTGGCGCCCAAGGTGGCGGCGGCTTCTTCGTAACTGCGTGAAACCCCACGCATGGCGCTGGCAATCGGCAGCACTGCGAGGGGGAATGCGGTCTGCACCAGCCCCATCAATACGCCGTTCTGGTTGTAGAGCATCATTACCGGGCGGGTGATCAGGCCCAGGCCTTTGAGGGCCTGATTAAGCATGCCTGCCGGGCCGAGAATCACCAGCCAGCCGTAGCTTTGCAGCAGCAGATTGACCAGCAACGGCAACAGCACAGCGGCGAGAAAAATACGGCGGATGAAGGGTGATTGCAGGCGGGCCATGGTGTAGCCGACTGGAATGGCGAGGATGACCGCGATGACCGCACTGATCAGGGCCAGACGCAGGGTCAGCAGCAGGGATTTCAGGTAATAGGGTTCGAACAGCTGGGCGTAACTGGCGAGGCTGAAACCGGTCCATTCAGCGCCTTTGGTGCCGACGCTCATGCGCAGCACCAGCAGGCTGGCGATGATCAGCACGGCGAGAAACAGCATCGAGGGCGTCAGGAACAGCCAGGCGCGCGCGGTAACGGACATCGCCCGGACGCGTGGCGAAAGTGGCGTCACGACCTGGGTTGTTATGGGTTGTTGTTCCATGGTGGTGATCCTGGGTTAGCGGTGTGTCAGGCACTCATTACCTGCCTGTTAAACCCTCTCGCGAATAAATTCGCTCCTGCAGGGAAACGCGATCTTCTGTAGGCGCTGCCGAAGGCTGCGATGCGATTCCCATGACACACCGCATTCGCAGCCTTCGTAACCTCGGCAGCTCCGACGCAATCAGGACGAGAAAATCTCGGTGTAGCGGCGAATCCACTCTTCATGCACGGTCGCCAAAAACGCGTTGTCGTGCATGATCGCTTTGTCGGCGATTTGCTCAGGCGTGAGGATGTACGGGCTCTTGCGCGCTTCGGCGGAGATGACCGCCTTGGAGTTGACCGGGCCGTTGTAGATGTCTTCGGCCATTTTGCCCTGCACCACCGGGTCCAGAGAGTGGTCGAGGAAGGCGTAGGCCAGATCGGTATCCCCCGGACGATTTTTCGGCATCACCGACTGCATGAGGTCGGTGTAGAAGCCTTCTTTCATGCCGAAAGTAGCACCCAGGCCGTAGTTCGGATCGCGGATCTGTTTGGGGAAAAACGCTGGGGCGTACAGGCCACCCATGTCCAGGGAGCCGGTGCGGAACAGCTCGGCAATCTGGTTCGGGTTTTCGCCCAGGGTCACCACACGATCTTTGAGCTCGGCGAGCTTCTTGAAGCCCGGCTCAATGTTGTGCTCGTCACCACCGGCCAGTTTCGCGGCGATGATGATCAGATCCATAGCCTCGGTCCAGTTCGGTGGCGGCAGGAAAATATTTGGCGCCATGTCCTTGTCCCACAGGGCGGCGTAGCTGTCCGGCGCTTCTTTTACGGTGCGGGTGCTGTAGACCAGACTGTTGCACCACAGCAGGTAACCGATGCCGTGACCGTTGGCGCCGGTCTGGTATTTCTCCGGTACGTCCTTGATGTTGGGAATCCGGTTGAGGTCCGGCTTTTCCAGCAAACCTGCGGCGGCCAGGCCTTCTGCGCCGACGCCAGCCAGGGTGATGATGTCGTACTGCGGGCGATCCCCACCGGCTTTAAGTTTGGCGACCATTTCCGAGGTGCTGCCAGTGCGGTCGGCGATGACTTTGGCGCCAGTCTTGGCCTCGAAGGTGGCGGCGATGTTGCGCAGTGCAGCCAGGCCCGTGTCGTCGGACCAGGTCAGCAGGCGCAGGGTTTTGCCCTGGAATTTAGTGTCGCTTGCGCTTGCCCGGATGAAGGGCATGGACAGGGCTGCGGCGCCCACCGATGCGATGCCCACGGCCTTGATGAATTGCCTTCTGTTCAAATCATGTTTGTCCACGTCGGACTCCATTGTTTTTCGGCTGCAGGTTTGAGGAAAGTCGCACATCCGGACTGTGCTGCAGCGCCCGTCCTCCGGGCCGTTCAGCGAGTCGGCGGGTCATCCTGCGGGGGCGGACACTCCTCAACAATCGAAAGTTTTTCATTGGAGCCATGTGCCCGGCGCATGCCTTCTGGCGAGGCATGCGTGGGCCATTACAGAGCAGTTCAGAGGGCGCGAACGACGTGTTTTATTTCCTGAAAAGCCTGCAAACCCCAAGGGCCAAGCTCTCGGCCCAGGCTGCTTTGTTTGTAACCGCCCCAGGCGGTCTGGGGGAAAATCACCTGAGGGGCGTTGATCCACACAAGCCCCGCCTGCAGCGCGCTGGCGACGCGTTCGGTAGCATCTGCATCGCGGCCAACGACGGTCGCCACCAAACCGAATTCACTGTCGTTCGCCAGGGCAATCGCTTCGGCCTCGCTGGCAAAAGCGCGCACGCACAGCACCGGACCGAAGATTTCCTCGCGCCACAACGCACTGTCCAGGGGCACATCGGTGAACACGGCAGGCCGTAAAAAAAAGCCCAACGGCCGATCATCAGGACGCTCGCCACCGCATAACAGGCGTGCGCCGGCTTTTTTCCCGGCGTCGATGTGGCGCAGGACCCGCTGATATTGAGCTTTATTGACCAGCGGACCCATTTCGGCGCCCTCTTCCAGCGGCCCGCAAACATTGATCGAACAGGCCTTGGCGACGAGGGCCTTTAAGAACGGCTCGATCAACTCCTGGGCCACCAACACTCGACTGGTGGCCGAACACATTTGCCCGGCGTTGAAAAAACCGCCGCCGCTGGCAAGTTCCACCGCAAGCGCCAGGTCGGCGTCTTTGAGCACGATCAACGAGGACTTTCCGCCCAGCTCCAGGCTCACGCCTTTTACTGTTTCCGCCGCGCGCTGCATCACCTGCACGCCTACGGAATTGCTGCCGGTGAAAGAGATTTTCGCCAGCCCGCGATGGGCCGTCAGCGGCGCGCCAACCGCCAGCCCGGTGCCACACACCACGTTGAAAACCCCTGCAGGCAAGCCGCTCTCGGCGATGATCCGCGCCAGCTCCAGTTCAGCCAGCGGCGTCACTTCCGACGGTTTGAGCACCACGCAGCAACCTGCCGCCAACGCAGGGGCGAGTTTCCAGGCAGTGGTGACCATCGGGAAATTCCACGGCACGATCAGCCCCACCACGCCACAGGCTTCACGACGCAAATGCGCCGAAAAATCTTCGCTGGGCAGTTCTACCGGGCGGTTTTGCTGAGCATCGAGACCCTCCGCTAAACCTGCGTAATACTCGAACGTCGCGATGACATCGTCGACATCGATGGCAGCTTCAAAACCAGGCTTGCCGCTGTTGCTCGATTGCAGCTGCATCAGCACTTCACGTCGGGCCGCAACGCCACTGGCGATCGTGCGCAAGATCTTGGCCCGCTCGGTAGCGGCGGTCGTCGACCAGCCTGCAAATGCGACGCTGGCGGCATGCACGGCCAGATCGACCGCTTCGCCATCGCCGCCGGCCACTGTTGCCAGTCGCGCTTCTGTAGCCGGGTTGATTACCACGAGCGACTCATTGCCCAGGCGCCATTGTCCATCGATGTACAGGCCGGGCCGTACGGAATTCAAATCAGAATTCAAAACAGTGGCTTCACTCACGAGGCTTTCAATCCATTCATCCAATTGCGCTGATCGATTTCGATCACGGTGGGGCCTTGGCGGTCATTGGCTGCGTTAAGCGCGGCCTTGAGTTGATCGACGCTGGCGATTGATTCGGCGGCGCAGCCCAGGGCTTTGGCGACACCAATGAAGTCCGGCGTATAGATGTCCACGCCCACCGGCTCGATGGCGCGGTTGACCATGTATTTTTTGATCTCTTCGTAACCCTGGTTATTCCACAGCAGGACGATGATCGGCGTGCGCGCCTCCACCGCACTGGCGAGTTCCGACAGGGTGAACTGCAAGCCACCGTCGCCAATCAGGCAGGCCACCGGATTACGCTCACCTTTATCCTGGCTGCCGAGCCACGCGCCCACGGCTGCCGGCAGGGCATAGCCCAACGTGCCGTAGCCGGTGGACGAATTGAACCAGCGACGTGGGTGATCGAGGTCCAGGGTGAGGTTGCCGGTGTAGACCGGCTGGGTTGAGTCGCCTACGAACACAATATTCGGCAGCACCTCAAGCACGGTTTTCAGAAACAGCGTCTGGCCGCGTGTGGCTTCGTCCCACGATGCATCCAGCGTGGCGCGCAGTGCTGCGGCGCGCTGTTGGCCCCAATCATTGCTGCGAGAGGCCAGTGGTTCGGTGTCCAGCGCCTCGATCAGAGCCTGGGCTGCCGTTTGAGCATCAGAGACCAATGCCACTTTCGGCGAGAAATTGCGCACGGTCTGGTCAGGGTCGATGTCGATACGCAACAAAGTGCCGGGGATCTTGAAGTGGCCTTGAAAAGTGATGTCGTAATCGGTTTCAGCCAATTCGGTGCCAATGGCGAGCACCACATCGGCGGCTTCGATCAGCTCGCGAGTGGGGTCAAGCGATTGCGTTGAGCCGATCAGCAATGGATGGCTTGCAGGCAGCATGCCTTTGGCGTTGATGGTCAACGCCACCGGAGCGTCCAGTTGTTCGGCCAGCTGCGTCAATGCCACAGCGGCATCGATCGCGCCGCCACCGGCCAGAATCAGTGGACGTTTGGCATTGGCCAGCAGCGTGCTCATCTGCTTGATGGCCGCAGGCGCAGGGCCTGCGCGAGTGATGCTGACGGGCTCGCTGTCGAGCAGGTCATCGGCGTTCTCAACCAGCACGTCCAAGGGGATTTCGATGTGCACGGGGCGCGGGCGACCGGCCTGGAACAGCGCAAAGGCGCGAGCCAACACGGCCGGCAATTCTTTGGCCGACATCAGCGTGTGGGAAAACGCGGCAACTCCCGCCACCAACGCGCCTTGGGCGGGCAGTTCATGCAGCTTGCCGCGTCCGCCACCCAGTTGATTGCGCGATTGCACGCTAGAGATCACCAGCATGGGGATCGAATCGGCATAGGCCTGGCCCATGGCCGTGGTGATGTTGGTCATCCCGGGCCCGGTGATGATGAAACACACGCCCGGCTTGCCGCTGGTGCGCGCGTAACCGTCGGCCATGAAGCCTGCACCCTGCTCATGACGCGGAGTGACGTGGTTGATGCTTGAACTGGCGAGCCCACGATACAGCTCAACGGTATGCACGCCTGGAATCCCGAACACCTGCTGGACGCCGTAGCCTTCGAGTAATTTCACCAATACTTCGCCGCAGGTTGCCATGTCTCTGAGTCCTTATTCTCGGGTGTCGCTCAAAAGTGGGGGCCGTATGAGTGTCCTCAACGCGCAGGCGAAGAACCAACAGCAGTGAGGGACATTGGACCTGCGCGGCCATATCTGTGACAACGCAAAAAATGTCATGCTTAGGCATGTTCTCAACTCATGCCTGCGCCCATCCATGAAACGCCTGCCTCCCCTCCCCGCGCTGCACACCTTTCTGATCACGGCTCAGTGCTGCAATTTCACGCGCGCCGCCGAACTGCTGCACATCACTCAGGGCGCGGTCAGTCGGCAGATTTCCGGGCTGGAAAGCCATCTGGGCTACAGCCTGTTTCAACGTCAGGCACGAGGCTTGAGCCTGACCGCTCAGGGGCGTGAGCTGTTTCCAAGGATTCAGCAGATCTTCACGCTGATCGATGAGGCGGTGGATCAGGTGGGCGTCAAGCGCGAGGCGCTGCAACTCAAGGCGCCGACCTGCATGATGCGTTGGTTGCTGCCGCGTTTGCTGCAGTGGCAAAAGGAGCGCCCGGACGTACCGGTGGAATTGACCACGACCGTGCAGCATGCGGTGGATTTTCGCCGTGAAGAGTTCGATGCCGCCGTGGTGTATGGCGCCCGGCCCGACGGGTCGATGCAGGTTCATCACATTTTCGACGAACAACTGACGCCGGTCTGCTCGCAACAACTACTCGATGGCCCGCAACCGCTTGCCGAGCTGAGTGATCTGGAACAGCACATGCTGCTGCACCCAACCCGGGATCAGCGCGATTGGGAGCAGTGGTTGAAAGTCGCCGGCACGACACTGAGCAACATCGGCAAGGGCCAGCATTTCGATACGCTGGATTTAGCGATGACTGTCGCCTCTCAGGGCTCAGGCGTGGCGATTGGCGACTGGGCGTTGATCGGCGAAGACTTGAGTGCGGGGCGTCTGGTAATGCCATTCGATCTGAAAGTGCGGACGGGCGCTGCGTATTACTTCGTATACCCGAACCGCGCCGGCGCTTCGCCGCAGTTGCAGGAGTTAATTGACTGGTTGCTGGAGCAGGCGTCTGCCAGGGAAAATTAGACTGCCAACCTTGGGAGGGAGCTTGCTCGCGATGGGTCCGGTGCATTCGCCACATTTTCCGCCCATCGAATATCGAGTCGCGAGCAAGCTCCCTCCCACGATGTTCGTCCGTACCCGCATATCGTTTTGTGGCTCAAGCCTCGCGCTGATACAAACATTCAATGTGCCAGCTGCATGGCATCATCCCAATACGGTCCTACACTCACCTTGTCCCGTTTAAAAATCTTTTTAAGTCGGATCGAGGTACGCAGCATGAAAACTACAATAAAAAGACAATGCGTTTATGTACTGGCTGTTGCGTTCGTACTGTCCTTATACGGTGCTGGCGCGTATCGAATCGAGCAGCTGCGCCAAACCCCACGGGTGGCGGTTTGCACGTTTGGTCACTGTGTGCCGACGGCCGCAAGCTTCAGTGCGCTGCGGTAAGTTGTGCGCTTGAAGGGGCGACACTCCGATGAAGGCTGCTATCGATTAGCAAGCTAACGGACTAGACTGAACAACCTTTCCCGCTGACCTTGCAGCGGGGGCAATCTGTCAGTTTGGGTTCGTGCCTTGACCAGTCTCAATCAAACCAGACCGGACATCCGCAGCGTCTTGTTCGCGCTGATGATGGCCGTTTTTCTCAGTGCACTGGATCAGACCATTGTTGCGGTCTCGATACCGGCCATTTCCGCTCAATTCAACGACTTTGACCTCCTCGCCTGGGTGATCTCCGCCTATATGGTGGCATTGACCGTGGCTGTGCCTATCTACGGCAAGTTGGGCGATTTGTATGGCCGCCGGCGACTGATGCTGTTCGGTCTCGGCACGTTTACGCTGGCTTCGTTGTTCTGCGGTATGGCGCAAAGCATGGAGCAGCTGGTGTTGGCCAGAGTGCTGCAGGGCATTGGCGCAGGGGGCATGGTCTCCGTCAGCCAGGCAATCATCGGCGATATCGTTCCGCCGCGCGAACGCGGTCGCTATCAGGGTTATTTCAGCGGGATGTACGCAGCCGCCAGCGTCGCAGGTCCCGTGCTCGGCGGTTTCATGACCGAATACGTGTCGTGGCGCTGGGTGTTCTTCATCAATCTGCCGCTGGGCCTTGCCGCGTGGTGGGTGGCGCGCAGGACGCTGGTCGGGCTGCCGATACCGCAGCGCAAACCGATAATCGACTACGTGGGCACCGTGCTGATGATCATCGGCCTGACCGCGTTGCTATTGGGGATCACCGAAATCGGCCAGGGCCACAGTTGTCGCGATCAAGGGGTGCTGGCCCAGTTAGGCGTGGCTTTGCTGGCGCTGGTGCTCTTCGTGATCTACGAACGCCGCACCGCCGAGCCGTTGCTGCCGATGCACCTGTTCGCCAATCGCAGCGCGGTGTTGTGCTGGTGCACGATTTTCTTCACCAGCTTTCAGGCGATCTCGCTGATCGTGCTGCTGCCGTTGCGTTTCCAGACGGTGACTGGTGGCGGCGCAGACAGCGCGGCGCTGCACCTGATGCCGCTGGCGATTGGCATGCCGATGGGCGCTTATTTTGGCGGTCGCCGCACCTCGCTGACCGGGCGCTACAAGCCGATCATTTTTACCGGTGCGCTATTGATGCCTTTGGCGATCGCGGGCATCGCGTTCACGCCGCCGCAATCGGTGGTGCTGACGGGCCTGTTCATGGTGTTGACCGGGATTGCCAGCGGGATGCAGTTCCCGACATCGCTGGTAGGGACACAGAACTCGGTTGATGCCGAAGACATGGGCGTGGCCACCAGTACCACCAATCTGTTTCGGTCGTTGGGGGGCGCCGTGGGCGTGGCATCGATGTCCGCACTGTTGCTGGCGATGCTGGCAAGTTCGGGAGTGGCCAATCCCGTCAATGGTCCAATCGGCGGCGAAGGCGCCTCCGGCAACGTATTGATGGACAGTTTGCACGCGGTCAGTGGTCCTGCGTTGGAATCACTGCGCGGGCAACTGGCGATGACCTTTGAGCATTTGCTGTTGGTGAGCGCGGCAGTCTCCTTGTTAGGACTGGCTGCCGCAGCGCTGATGCCCAATCACCTGTTGCGCGGTCGCGGCGACAAGGATCGCTAAGGCGCTGACTGGGGATCACGTCCCCGCTCAGCCGTTGTAATAGCCGACAGCGACCAGGAAGTTACCCACTTTGCGCATGTACGCGTGTTTGTGTTCGATCTTGCTGGTGACCGGATTGCGCCAACGGTACTCGTATTCGCCTTCGTTCTGTTTCTTGAGCATCTCCAGCATCGGCAGCCCCACGGGCTTGCCTTCGGGGTCCTTGACCTTGCTGAAATCGGTGTTCACCAACCTCAAGTTGGTGCCGTGGGCGACGTAGCGTTTGGTGTCGGTATTGACCACGAACACATAAAGGTCATCCTGCAGGAATCCGCCCTTGAGGCTGTTGATCGCATCGAGTGTGCCCTTCTCGTCTGCGACCAGCGCTTGTGAGGCTTTATCAAGTAGCGCCCGGGCCTGGGCCGGTGCCGCGCGCGGCAAGTAATAACCCACTGCGAGCACCCGATTGGCGACCCGTTGAAAGTAAACGCGCTTGCGCTCGACCTTGCCATCCGCCCAGTTCTGCCAGCGGTATTCGGCCTGTTGCACACCTGCGCTTTCCGGGGTTTGCAGCACTTGCTTGAAGCTCTTTTGCAGCTCCGGGTCCAGAACCGAGGAAACGTCGCGGCCGATCAGCACCACCGACGGACCGCCGCTGGCCAGCATGATGCCATTGGTATCGGTCACGAATACGTAGCGCTCGCCATCGACGAACTCGCCCTGGCGGCTGAATTCGGCCAGCGCCTTGTCTCCTTCCTGACGGTAACGAGCCACAGCCTTTTCCAGCAGCGCCCTGGCGGCAGGCGCTTCTTGCGCCTCGTCCCCGGCAGCCCACAGCTGGCTGGCGCACAGACAGGCGAGCAATGCGGCGACGGCTTTTCGGACAGCACGACTTCTTGATACAGGCAGCATCGCCGACCCTCATTGTTATTGGTTTTGTAGGAGCATTCGGCTCACAGCGTAGCCGGGGAATAGCGATAGGGAAGGATTCGTGACGTTGATGCGTCAACTGTTCCGCGCAACGAGTCTGTCAGGCAGCTGAATGCCATTCGGTATTCGGTAAAGGGTGAGTAAACCGACTGTTCAAGCGCCGATGACCAAGGTATAGATGCAGGCTAAGCGCCATGCAGTTATAGTCGCACGGCACATGCAGCGCCTGCCGTGATGCCGAGGCCCGCGTACCTGCCGGGCATTCGACGCCCTAGCCGCGCAAAGAAGGGCTTAGGCGCAGCATGTCCAGAACGGTGTCTACCAGGTGGTCGGCTTCCTCAAACAGCGAAAAGCTGTCCGGAACCAACAGCCACTGACCCAGGATGCCGTCGATATACGCATGCAGACAGATCGCTCCGCGTACGGGATTCAAATCAGCCGGTAATTGCCCCTGACGTACGGCATTACTCAGCGTCAGGGCAATGCGTTCGTTGCAGTCCAGAGAAATGATCTGGCGCTGACGGCGCATGTCACACATCTCATCGGTGAATTCAATCTTGTGAAAGAGAATTTCGTTGATGCGACGGGTTTTGGGGTCGACTGCAACTTGTTGAAACAAATGAATCAGAAGTTTTCGCATCCAGCCCAGTGGGTCGACTTCGTCCTCACTTTCGCTGTTCCTGGCCATTTCCTCCAGCGGCTCGTGCAGGCTGTCGAGCATCGCCTGCACCAAATCCGATTTATTGCTGAAGTGCCAGTAGATCGCGCCACGGGTCACACCCGCCAGAGCGGCAATGTCTGCCAGGGTGGTCCTGGCCACGCCTCGTTCGTAAAAAGCCTGCTCCGCCGCTTCCATGATCTGCTTGCGGGTTTCCTGGGCTTCTTCTTTGGTACGTCGGACCATGGCAGTAATACCTCAATGAATTTCCTCCGCGCTGTCCGGTCTTTTGGGCTGGACAGCTCGCCGGGCGGCCTTTGTATCGCCTTGTCCCAGCCTTACTATGGGCCACTTGCTGCGCTTGATTGTCGCAGGCCTGGGTATTTACAAACAACCGTGAACGTAAGTATATTCATTAGCTTGCTACTTATCCAGCCGGAAGACGTTTTCGCCCTTTCCATTTTCATGAGCGCTAGCTCCTGACCCGAGGATCTTCATGCAATTCAAGCCAGCTGTTACCGTACTGGTCACTGCCGTCGCCCTGGCATCGCTGCTCAGCGGATGCAGCAAAAAGGAAGAAGCGGCCGCTGCACCACCGCCCCCTCAGGTCGGCGTCGTTACCCTCAAAACCCAGGCCTATACCCTGACCACCGAACTGCCGGGCCGCACCACTGCTTTCCGTGCTGCTGAAGTGCGTCCGCAGGTCAACGGCATCATTCTCAAACGCCTGTTCACAGAAGGCGCCGACGTCAAGGCCGGTCAGCAGCTGTACCAGATCGATCCCTCGGTTTATCAAGCGACGCTGGACAGCGCCAAGGCGACTTTCCAGTCGAGCAACTCTCTGGCCGGTCGTTACAAGCAGCTGATCAACGAGCAAGCTGTCAGCCGTCAGGAATACGACACCGCCGTGGGTTCTGCCCGCGAAGCGCAGGCCGCCGTTCAGACCGCCGAGATCAATCTGCGCTACACCAAAGTGTACGCGCCGATTTCCGGGCGAATCGGTCGCTCCGCCGTAACCGAAGGTGCGCTGGTCAGCAATGGCCAGGCCGACGCAATGGCAGTCATCCAGCAGCTCGATCCGATCTACGTTGACGTGGTTCAGTCGTCCGTGGACATGCTGCGCCTGCGCCGCGATCTGGAATCCGGCAAATTGCAGAAAGCAGGCGATAACGCCGCCAAGGTCAAGCTGACCCTTGAGGACAACAGCGTTTACGGTCAGGAAGGCAAGCTTGAGTTCTCGGAAGTGTCGGTCGATCAGACCACCGGTTCCGTCACCCTGCGCGCAGTATTCCCGAACCCTGAACACCGCTTGCTCCCGGGCATGTTCGTTCACGCCAAGCTGCAATCGGGTGTCGCGTCTCAAGCGATTCTGGTACCGCAACAGGCCGTGACCCGCGATCTGAAAGGCACGCCTACCGCGCTGGTCGTCAATCAGGACAACAAGGTAGAGCTGCGCACCCTGGTCGCTAACCGCACTGACGGCACCAACTGGCTGGTCGAGAAAGGCCTGAACGCCGGCGATCGTGTCATCACCGAAGGTCTGCAATTCGTCAAGCCTGGCGCAGAAGTGAAAGTCACTGATGCCAAGAATGTGACCTCTGCAGATCCAGCCCCGGCCGCTGCTCCGGCAACCGAAAAAGCCGAAGGCAGTAAAGGGGAGTAATTCATGTCGAAATTTTTCATCGACCGCCCGATTTTCGCGTGGGTAATTGCCCTCGTGATCATGCTGGTCGGGGCTCTATCGATCCTCAAGTTGCCGATCAACCAATACCCGGCCATCGCACCACCGGCCATCGCCATTCAGGTGACGTACCCAGGCGCCTCTGCACAGACCGTGCAGGACACCGTGGTTCAGGTCATCGAGCAACAGCTCAACGGTATCGACAACCTGCGTTACGTGTCCTCGGAAAGTAACTCCGACGGCAGCATGACCATCACCGCGACCTTTAACCAGGGTACCAACCCGGACACCGCGCAGGTTCAGGTCCAGAACAAGCTGAACCTGGCAACCCCGTTGCTGCCGCAAGAAGTGCAGCAGCAGGGTATCCGTGTGACCAAGGCGGTAAAGAACTTCCTGATGGTGATCGGTTTGATCTCCGAAGACGGAAGCATGGGCAAGGAAGACTTGGCCAACTACATCGTTTCCAACATGCAGGACCCGATCTCCCGTACCTCCGGCGTGGGTGACTTCCAGGTCTTCGGTGCACAGTACGCCATGCGTATCTGGCTCGACCCCGCCAAGCTGAACAACTTCCAGCTCACTCCGGTAGACGTGCGCACCGCTATTTCGGCGCAGAACGTTCAAGTGTCATCGGGCCAACTGGGCGGCTTGCCAGCGGTCAAAAACCAGCAGCTCAACGCCACCATCATCGGCAAGACCCGTCTGCAGACCGCAGAGCAGTTCGGCAACATCCTGCTCAAGGTCAACCGCGACGGCAGCCAAGTGCGTATCAAAGATGTGGGCAAGGTCGGTCTGGGCGCAGAAAACTACAGCATCGATGCGCAGATCAACGGCAAGGCGGCTTCGGGCCTGGCGATCAAACTCGCCACCGGGGCCAACGCCCTGGACACGGCCAAGGCCATCCGGGCAACCGTTGCGCAACTGGAGCCATTCTTCCCGCCTGGAATGAAAGCGGTTTACCCGTACGACACCACACCCGTGACCAGCGAATCGATCAACGGGGTAGTCCATACCCTCGGTGAAGCGATCGTGCTGGTGTTCCTGGTGATGTATCTGTTCCTGCAGAACTTCCGCGCCACCATCATCACCACGATGACGGTTCCGGTCGTCTTGCTCGGTACCTTCGGCATCCTCGCCGCCGCCGGCTTCACCATCAACACCTTGACCATGTTCGGCATGATCCTGGCCATCGGCTTGCTGGTGGACGATGCGATCGTGGTGGTGGAGAACGTCGAGCGCGTCATGGCGGAGGACAAACTCTCGCCTCGAGATGCCACGATCAAATCCATGGAGCAGATCCAGGGAGCACTGGTCGGTATTGCGATGGTGCTGTCTGCGGTTCTGCTGCCAATGGCGTTCTTCGGCGGCTCTACAGGGGTTATCTACAAGCAGTTCTCGATCACCATTGTTTCGGCGATGGCACTGTCGGTACTGGTTGCGCTGATTTTCACGCCGGCCCTGTGCGCCACCTTGCTCAAGCCGATCGACGACGAGAAGCATGGTCAGCCCAAGCGCGGTTTCTTCGGCTGGTTCAACCGCACCTTCGACCGTAGCGTTGTCAGCTACGAGCGCGGTGTGGGCAACATGCTGCGCCACAAGATCCCGGCGTATCTGGTTTATCTGCTGATCTTCGCCGGCATGATCTGGATGTTCATGCGCATCCCGTCCACCTTCCTTCCAGAGGAAGACCAGGGCGTTATCTTCGCTCAGGTCCAGACACCGGCAGGCTCCTCGGCCGCCAGGACACAAGCGGTTCTGGATGAAGCGCGCACCTACCTGCTCGACAAGGAATCGGCTGCGGTTCAATCGGTCTTTACCGTGAACGGCTTCAACTTCGCCGGTCGTGGCCAGAGCTCCGCGTTAGCGTTCATCCTGCTCAAGCCATGGGGTGATCGTGACGACGACAACAGCGTGTTTGCGCTGGCCAAGCGGGCTCAGACGCACTTCTTCACCTTCCGTGATGCACTGTCGTTCGCTGTGGTTCCCCCTTCGGTACTGGAACTGGGTAACGCCACCGGTTTCGACTTCTATCTGCAGGATCAGGGCGGTGTCGGCCATGCCAAGCTGATGGAAGCCCGTAACCAGTTCCTGGGGATGGCGGCTCAGAGCAAGATACTGGCAGGCGTTCGTCCTAACGGTCTGAACGACGAGCCTCAGTACCAGCTCAAGATCGACGATGAACGCGCCAGCGCCCTGGGCGTTGCGCTGACTGACATCAACACCACCATGTCCGTGGCCTTCGGTGGCAGCTACGTCAACGACTTCATCGACCGTGGTCGGGTGAAGAAGGTGTACGTGCAGGGCCAGCCTGATTCGCGGATGAAACCCGAGGATCTGGATAAGTGGTACGTGCGCAACAGCGCAGGTGAAATGGTGCCGTTCTCTGCGTTCGCAACGGGCGAATGGGTCTACGGTTCTCCGAAACTGTCACGCTATAACGGCGTACCGGCCGAAGAAGTGCTGGGTACACCGGCACCCGGCTACAGCTCAGGGCAAGCGATGGATGAAGTCGAAGCGCTGGTCAAGAAGCTGCCAGCGGGCATCGGCTATTCGTGGACCGGTCTGTCGTATGAAGAGCGTCTCTCGGGATCACAGGCACCTACGCTGTACGCCATTTCGATCCTGGTCGTGTTCCTTTGCCTTGCGGCACTGTACGAAAGCTGGTCGATCCCGATCGCCGTCCTGCTGGTTATTCCGCTGGGCGTGATCGGTGCACTGATCGCGACCAGCCTGCGAGGTCTGTCCAACGACGTGTTCTTCCAGGTTGGCCTCTTGGTGACGGTGGGCCTGGCGGCGAAAAACGCCATCCTCATCGTCGAGTTCGCCAAGGAGCTGCATGAGCAAGGCAAGAGCCTGGTGGACGCAGCGATTGAAGCGTGCCGCATGCGTCTGCGACCGATCGTCATGACCTCCATGGCGTTCATCCTCGGCGTTGTGCCACTGGCGATTTCCAGCGGCGCAGGTTCAGGCGGTCAGCACTCCATCGGTACGGGTGTAATCGGCGGTATGATCACTGCCGTGGTCCTGGCGATCTTCTGGGTGCCACTGTTCTTTGTATCGATCTCCGGACTGTTCAAGAGCAAACAGCGACATACCACCCCACAAGGCACCACTCCACAAGACGAGGCTGGCCAATGAGCAAGTCCCTGATCTCGCTGGCAGTTTCCGCGTTCATTCTCGGCGGCTGCTCGTTGATCCCCGATTACAACCAGCCTGCCGCGCCGGTCGCCACACAGTATCCGCAAGGGCCGGCCTACTCGCCGGCCCAGGCGGCCAACGTGGCCGCCGCCGAACAAGGCTGGCGTCAGTTCTTCCATGATCCTGCGCTGCAGCAGTTGATCCAGACCTCGTTGGTCAATAACCGCGACCTGCGCGTTGCGGCCTTGAACATCGATGCCTACCGGGCGCAGTACCGCATTCAGCGTGCGGACCTGTTCCCGGCGGTGAATGCCGAAGGCAGCGGTGTCCGCCAGCGGGTGCCGGGCGACCTGTCGCAGACGGGCCAAGCCGGAATCACCAGCCAGTATTCGGTGGGCCTGGGTATCAGCGCCTACGAACTGGATCTGTTCGGCCGCATCCGCAGCCTCAGCGAGCAGGCGTTGCAACAGTACTTCGCGACCGAAGAAGCACGCCGCAGCACCCAGCTCAGCCTGGTGGCCAGCGTCGCCAATGCCTATCTGACGTGGCAGGCGGACAAAGAACTGCTCAAGCTGACCCAGGACACACTGGGCGCGTTTGAAGAAAGTTACCGCCTGACCTCGCGCAGCAGTGAAGTGGGCGTGGCCTCGGCACTGGATCTGGCGCAATCACGTACGTCCGTAGAAAGCGCTCGCGTCAGCCTCTCGCGCTACGAGCGTCAGGTTGCTCAGGACGTGAACAACCTGACGTTGTTGCTCGGCACTGCCCTGCCGCCGAACCTGCCGGCTTCCAAGCCGCTGAGCAACGACCTGCTGACCGAGTTGCCACCGGGCCTGCCTTCGGATCTGTTGCAGCGTCGTCCCGACATCCTGCAGGCCGAATACAACCTGAAGGCGGCCAACGCCAACATCGGCGCAGCCCGTGCCGCGTTCTTCCCCAGCATCAGCCTGACGGCCAGTGCGGGTACGGCCAGTGGTGATCTGAGTGGCCTGTTCAAGGGCGGTTCGGGTACATGGTTGTTCCAGCCGCAGATCAATCTGCCGATCTTCAACGCCGGCAGCCTGCGCGCGAGCCTGGATTACTCGAAGATCCAGAAGGACATCGGCGTCGCCAACTACGAGAAGGCGATTCAGACAGCCTTCCAGGAAGTATCCGACGGTCTGGCTGCACGCAAGACCTTCAAGGACCAACTCCAGGCGCAAAGTGATTTCGTCCAGGCCAACCAGGACTACTACCGTCTGGCCGAGCGTCGTTATCGTATCGGGATCGACAGCAACCTGACTTTCCTTGACGCTCAGCGCTCGTTGTTCAGCGCGCAGCAGTCGTTGATCAGTGATCGCCTGTCGCAACTGACCAGTGAGGTCAACTTGTACAGGGCGCTGGGCGGCGGCTGGTACGAGCAGACCCCTACCGGTCAGAAGCAACCGACCGCAGGTGATGTACCGAAGATGCGCATGTTCTAATTTGACGCAGCAAAAAAAAACCCACCGATTGGTGGGTTTTTTATGGCTCGCCTAACGGCTTCTGCCCGGAGGGGCTACGCCCTTCGGTCGAAGCAAATTCACCAAACCTCAGATCCCGTGCATGCCGCTCAACTCAACAAAAACTCCGTCACGCGCAAGCTGAACACGTGCCCCAGCTCCACGCTGGACAGGTGCGCCGCGTAATAATCGGACAACTGCGAACCGTGAATATGGTTTTGCAGGTAATGCCCGTCAGCCACCGTGGTGACCCCATCATGGCTGCCGCAGATGATCAGCGTATCGACCGTGATGGACCCCACCTGCTTGAGAAAGTCGGCATCGCGCACAGCAGCGCAACACGCGGCGTAACCCTGAGGTGAGGTCGCGGCCAGCACGTCGGTAACGGCCTTTACTTTATCGGGGTGCTGCATCGTGAATTCAGGTGTGAACCAACGCTGCGGCGCAGTCGAAGCCAGCGTCAGCATGCCCTGCGTGCCTTCGTTCTCCAACAAACCGATCCGCTGATTCCAGACTTCAGGCGTCCCGATTTTGGCAGCGGTATTACACAGGATCAGTTTGTGCAGGCGGTCGTTGGCATGAATCCCGAGCCACTGACCGATCAACCCGCCCATGGACAAGCCGCAAAAATGCGCTTGCTCGATGTTCAGCGCATCCAGCAGCGCCAATACGTCCTGGCCCAGCCGCTCAATCGTATAAGGCCCCTGGCTGACCAGCGATTTGCCGTGGCCACGGGTGTCATAGCGCACCACACGAAACGACTTGCTCAGCACCGCAACTTGCGCGTCCCACATGTGCAGATCGGTACCCAGAGAATTGGACAGCACCAATACCGGAGCGCCGGGCGGGCCCTCGATCTGATAGTGCAATTCACCGTCATCAAGTTGTACGAAAGCCATGGCAGCCCCTCTTTGTTTGAGCACTCAGGTGATCGTTGGAGAAATGAAGTATGGATGGCGCGCGCCTGGTTACAGGCGCGCGCAGATCAATCAATGATCTTCGTGTAGATAAGCCGGCTGTTTGGGCAGACGCAGACTGAACAGGAACGCAACAGCCATCATCACCGTGACGTACCAGTAGAAGGTGTTCTCGATGCCGGCGTTCTTGAAGCTCAGCGCCACGAACTCAGCAGAACCGCCGAAGATCGCATTAGCAACGGCATACGCCAGGCCCACACCTAGCGCCCGTACTTGTACCGGGAACATCTCGGCTTTGACCAGACCGCTGATGGACGTATAGAAGCTGACAATCGCCAGCGCCAAAGTGATCAGCACGAATGCCAGCACTGGACTGGTGGTGGTTTTGAGCGTCAGAAGCAACGGCACCGTGCACAACGTGCCCAGGCCACCGAACCACAGCATCGAGTTACGGCGACCGATCTTGTCAGCTAAAGCGCCGAACACGGGCTGCATGCACATGTACAGGAACAGCGCGCCGGTCATGATGTAGCTGGCGACTTTCGGGTCCATGTGCACGGTGTTGACCAGGTATTTCTGCATGTACGTGGTGAACGTGTAGAAAATCAGCGAGCCACCCGCGGTGTAACCCAACACGGTGATGAACGCTGCCTTGTGGTGCTTGAACAGCGCGGCAATGCTACCGGCGTCTTTATCCTGACGGGCTTCGGCGGTGGTGGTTTCCTTCAGCGTGCGGCGCAGCAGCAGCGAGATCACCGCCGCAATCGCGCCGACCACGAACGGGATACGCCAGCCGTAGGCTTTGAGCTCATCGGAGCTGAGAAACTGCTGCAGGATGACCACGGTCAAAACAGCCAGCAACTGGCCGCCGATCAGGGTCACGTACTGAAATGATGCGAAAAATCCACGCTGCCCCCGCAACGCCACTTCGCTCATATAAGTGGCGGTGGTGCCATATTCGCCACCGACCGACAGGCCTTGGAACAGACGCGCCATCAGCAGCAGTGCCGGTGCCCAGGCGCCGATCTGTGCGTAGGTCGGCAGACAGGCGATGACCAGCGAGCCCGCGCACATCATCAGGACCGAAATCATCATGGAGTTCTTGCGGCCGTGTTTGTCGGCTACGCGACCAAACAGCCAGCCGCCGATCGGACGCATCAGAAAGCCTGCCGCGAACACGCCAGCGGTATTGAGCAATTGAACGGTCGGGTCATCAGACGGGAAGAACGCGGGAGCGAAATAGATCGCGCAGAAGGCGTAAACGTAAAAGTCGAACCATTCGACGAGGTTGCCTGAAGAGGCACCCACGATCGCAAAAATCCTCTTGCGCCGCTCTTCCCCGGTGTAGTGAGTCGTTGTCATTGTTTTTCCCCAGTTTTTAAAACAGCCGGTCTTAAGCCGGCCATAAGCGGCCAGTCTACGACATAACCAGTAACACTAAGACTTAAGCAGTAAGTCTCTTCCATCACAAGAACAATCACCCAGGCCCGCGAGCTGCCTGTTCGTGGCGGCAGTTGCGGACCCGGGTGATTGAATGTGCAGAAGCTGTTTTAGCGTTCGATCGCCAAGGCCAGCCCCTGCCCTACGCCGACACACATCGTCGCCAGGCCTTTGCTGCCACCGGTTTTTTCCAGCTGGTGCAGTGCGGTCAGTACCAGCCGCGCGCCGCTCATGCCCAAGGGATGACCCAAGGCAATAGCGCCGCCGTTGGGGTTTACCTTCGGCGAATCGTCCGCGATGCCCAGCTCCCGCATAACCGCCAGACCTTGGCTGGCAAATGCTTCATTAAGCTCGATGACGTCGAAATCCGACACCGACAGCCCCAGGCGCTCCACCAGTTTGCGCACCGCAGGCACGGGGCCGATGCCCATGACGCGGGGCTCGACGCCCGCGCTGGCCATGCCAAGCACCCGTGCGCGAGGGGTTAAACCGTGTTTTTTCACCGCTTCGGCAGACGCCAGAATCAGCGCGACGGCGCCGTCGTTGAGCCCGGCCGCATTGCCTGCCGTGACGGTATTGCCTGCGCCGTTCACCGGTTTGAGTTTGCTCAAGGCTTCCAGGCTGGTGTCGGCGCGCGGGTGTTCGTCCTTGTCGACCACAGTTTCGCCCTTCTTGTGGGCAATTCGCACCGGCACGATTTCTTCAGCAAAAAAGCCAGCCCCTTGGGCGGCGGCCGCGCGCTGTTGACTGCGCAGGGCGAAGGCGTCCTGGTCCTCGCGGGAAATGTTGAAATCCTCGGCGACGTTGTCACCGGTCTGGGGCATGGTTTCGACCCCGTATTGGTCCTTCATCCGAGGATTGACGAAGCGCCAGCCCAGGGTTGTGTCTTCGAGCTTCTGGCCACGACCAAAGGCGGTGTCGGCCTTGCCCATCACAAACGGCGCGCGAGACATCGACTCGACGCCGCCGGCAATCGCCAACTCCATTTCACCGCACGCGATGGCGCGAAAAGCCGTACCGACCGCATCCAGTCCCGAAGCGCACAGGCGGTTGAGCGTCACCCCGGGGACGGTGTGCGGCAAGCCAGCCAGCAACAGCGCCATCCGCGCAACGTTGCGGTTGTCTTCACCCGCCTGGTTGGCGCAGCCAAGGAACACCTCATCCACTTCGTTCCAGTTCACCGAAGGGTTGCGCTCCATCAACGCCTTGATCGGCAGCGCTGCCAGGTCATCGGCCCGAACAGCGGACAATGCACCGCCGAACCGGCCGATGGGGGTGCGAATCGCGTCGCAGATAAAAACCTCACGCATCATGCTTCTCCCGGCGCCTGGCCGTGAGCAGCAGCGGTTCGCGCTTCCAGATCACGCAGGGCAGTTAATTCATAGTCGGTGGGTTCGTCGGAATACACCACGTTTTCAGCGAAGCGCAATTCCCAACCGGTCGCCGCAATCACTTGCTCGCGGGTGACACCCGGGTGCAGGGTCGTGACCACGAACTCGTTGCTGCCCTCCTCCGGTTCCATGATGCACAAGTCAGTGATGATGCCGACCGGCCCGGCGCCTGGCAGCCCCAGGCGCTTGCGTGAGTCGCCGCCTTCGCCGTGGCCTACGGAGGTCATGAAATCCAGCTTGTTCACGAACGCCCGCGACGATTGCTTGAGGATGATCAGCACCTGCTTAGCGGAACCGGCAATCTCCGGCGCGCCGCCCGCGCCCGGCAGGCGGACTTTCGGGTTGTGGTAGTCGCCCACCACGGTGGTGTTGATGTTGCCGAAGCGGTCAACCTGGGCGGCGCCCAAAAAGCCGACATCCACGCGCCCGCCCTGCAGCCAGTAACGGAAAATCTCACTGGTGGACACCACGGTGTCAGCCGTTTCCGCCAGCTCGCCGTCACCAATCGACAGCGGCAGGACACTGGGCTTGGCACCAATCGGGCCGGATTCGTAAATGAGCACGACATCGGGAGAGGATGTCAGACGCGCCAGGTTGGCGGCTTTGGACGGCAAACCAATGCCCACGAAGCACACCGAGCCATTCTTCAGGCGGCGGGCAGCGGCGACGGTCATCATTTCGCTGGTGGTGTAAGTCATTATTTTGCCTCCGAAGCGCTGGCCAACTTGCGCTGGAATTCACTGAAGTCCGCAGTACCGTGGATGTATTCGGCAATCCACGCGGTAAACGTCTCACGGTCACGGGCAATCGGATCCCACGCCTGATAGAAACGGTTGTCGCGTTCGTAGTAGCCGTGGGCGTAGGAAGGATGCGCACCGCCCGGAACAAGGCAGACCGCACTCAGTGCCCAGGTCGGCAGCACGCAAGCGTTCATCGGCGCGTTCAGGTCATCGACGATCTCTTCGACCGTGACGATGCAGCGCTTGGCCGACAACGCCGCTTCTTTCTGAACCCCAAGAATGCCCCACAGCAACACGTTGCCCTTGCGATCAGCCTTTTGCGCGTGAATCACAGTGACGTCGGGCCGGACCGCAGGAACCGCCGCGAGCACTTCACCGGTAAACGGACAGGTCACGGTCTTGATCAACGGGTTGACCTTGGGCAGGTCGGACCCGGCATAGGCACGCAGCACCGCGAACGGCAGGCCCGACGCTCCGGCCACGTAGGCGTTGGCGAGATCAGCGTGGCTGTGCTCTTCGATTTCCATCGGGCGCGGCCACTGTTTTTCCACGGCGTCACGCAAACGATGCAGTGAACCGACACCTGGGTTTCCGCCCCACGAGAAGATCAGCCGTTTCGCACAACCTGCGCCAATCAGCTGGTCATAGATAAGGTCAGGTGTCATCCGCACCAGCGTCAGGTCTTTCTTTTTCTGACGAATGATTTCGTGACCAGCCGCAGTGGGAATCAGATGGGTGAAGCCTTCCAGCGCAACGGTGTCGCCATCGTTGACGAATTGCTTCACGGCATCGTGCAGGGAAATGATTTCAGCCATGAGGTGCTCCAGGTTCAAACGCTCAATCAATAATGGACAGCGCGACTGCGCAGCAATGAGATTGAGGTTATGCCTGGGCATGGAGACGGACAATCCGATAATCGACTAAGTGTTCGATTACCGAACAACATCAACCAGGCATCAGGTCCCTATAGGGGCGAACTTGTTCACGAAAGGATTCACTGCACTATGTAAACAACTGCGTACTCAGATCCCGGCTGGCGTCGAGCATGATCGGCAGGAATTTCTGCTCCAGCTCGTTGCGCGTCACCCGGCCGGCGCTGGTGCTGACATTCAGTGCAGCCAATACCTGACCGGACGCGTCATAGACCGGCACCGCGATGGAACGCAGGCCTTGTTCAAGCTCCTGATCGACGATGCACCATCCCTGCTGACGAACTTGCTGCAGACATTCAAGCAGCGACTCGGCCGTTCGCAACGTACGGCTGGTTTTGGGCTGAAGGTCGACGTGATCGAGGTATTCGTGCAGAGACACATCGTCCAGTGCTGCCAACAGGATCCGTCCCATGGACGTGCAATAGGCAGGCAAACGACCGCCTACGGCCAGGTCCACAGAAATCAGGCGTTGCGTGGTGGCCGAGCGGGCAATGTACAAAATGTCCTCGCCCTCAAGCGTTGCCATGTTGCAGGCCTCGTGCAGCTGGTTACTCATCCGGTCAAGGTAAGGCTGCGAAGACACCGCCAGTGGCGTCGACGATAAATAGGCGTGACCCAGCGTGAGTACTTTGGGTAACAAGGAATAAGTTCTGCCATCCGTGGTGGCGTAACCCAGTTTGATCAGTGTGTGCAAACAGCGGCGAACGGCAGCGCGCGGGATTTCAGTGCGATGGCTGATCTGCGCAATGGTCAGGTGGCGTTTACGTTCCTGGAAGGCATGAATCACCGCCAGACCACGTGCCAGTGAAGTCATGAAATCCGGATCACCCGTGAGCGCCTGAATCCGCTTGGCCGGCGAGGCGACGATGGGCGGAGCCAGGGAAGCGAAAGAGTTGCGCAGTTGATCATTCATTTATCGGTACCGTTCGTCGTGGCTTGCACAGCCTTACAGGTAGCCACTCTCGCCCTGTTCAACGGCCGTGGCAAGGACGATTTGGGCGATTATCGAACAACTGGCCGATAATCGCATTTGACCCGTCGATGCGTTGCTTATACCTTTCACATGCCGCTATGTGGCTTCTTGGAACTACTGGTCAGGTACCCACTGAGAAGTCCCAGGCACGGCCTCGCTAACCGCGAGGCCGTTTTTCTTTCTGCCGTGCCCATTCAGTGCATTGCGAAAACATCAGTTGTATAAAACCCAACACAATTTCGGACATTATTTGACGCCCGCTTCACACTGGAAATACGTCGCCAGAATTTTGTCTTGGGGTGCCTGTCATTTGAATAACAACTTTCGTCATAATTTTGCCTTCGGTAACTTCAGAATCTTCGTACAAAAAAAACTTTAGGTTTCGGCGCTAATAGAAAGTGCCGAACATGGGCTGTTGACACTTTCAACCGTCTTGGAGATAGTAGCGATCAATTGACGCCCTATACCGCTGCGACGTGATTCAACCCGTACCTACCGGTGTGGATCCAATCACGCGACGCATGCATCGTGAATGTGCATTGCGCAGCCATAGACAGGCCAGAAGCCTGGTCAATCTGCCAGCAGCCTGGCAACCCAAAAAGAATGTCGCTACGACAGCTGTGTTTTTCTGGTGCTCGTAGCCGCAGTGGCAGAAGTGAATACTTCATTGGTTGAAAGCACTGGACGGGCAGTTATCCAAACCGCTCAATTGCTGACAACATCCAAAACTTCTCACCGCTGCGTCGTCGCCAGAGTCCATTCAAACTTAATAAGGTAACACCGTGACCAAAGATGAACTGCGCGCGGAACTAGAGCGCCAGGAACAACGTTTCAAGGATGTATACGGCGGGGAGATCACCACCTACGCCGCACAACCCGAGCCGGAACGCAAACCCTGGCGCAAAAGAGCGAGCCTGCTGGATCAGGCTTTTCAGCAAGAGCTGCAAAAGATGGAAAAAGAGCTCAAAGAAGAGCCGTGAATGCTTTGAGCCAGGACGACGATCAATCTTCACTCGTCCAAGAATCAGCCATTGCCGTTGCCCGGTGCCAGTCAAAGCTCCCCGTTTCAGCTACCGTTGAGGCGCTGGTGATGTATTTCGTGCCCCTGACAGGAAGTCAACAGGTGTGCGGACCTGAAATTTCGCTGTCGCTTGCTACCAATTAGCGGCGCGCCTATCGATTAGTTTTTTTTCTGTCATAATCCCGCCCCCTTAAGACCGGGTCAGAAAACCTTCCATGATCGATTTATTCAGCGGACTGGATGCTTGGGTAATTGTGAGCCTGGTGCTCGCCCTTGCTTTCGTCCTCACCTTCGAGTTCATCAACGGCTTTCATGACACCGCAAATGCGGTGGCGACAGTCATCTACACCAAAGCGATGCCGCCGCATCTGGCCGTATTCTTTTCCGGGATATTCAACTTTCTCGGGGTGTTGCTCGGCGGTGTGGGTGTGGCTTATGCCATTGTCCATTTGCTGCCGGTCGAGTTGCTGATCAACGTCAATACCGGTCATGGCCTGGCAATGGTGTTCTCGCTGCTGGCAGCTGCCATTACCTGGAACCTCGGTACCTGGTATTTCGGGATTCCCGCTTCCAGTTCCCACACCTTGATTGGTTCGATTCTTGGCGTCGGCCTGGCCAACGCTCTGATCAACGACATTCCCCTGGCCGACGGCGTCAATTGGCAGAAGGCCATCGATATCGGCGCCTCGCTGGTGTTCTCGCCGCTGGCAGGGTTCATCGTCGCGGCACTCGGGCTGATTGCCCTGAAGGCCTGGCGCCCCCTGTCGAACATGCACAAGACGCCCGACATGCGGCGCAAGAGCAATGACAAAAAGAAACACCCGCCGTTCTGGAATCGTTTGGTCCTGGTGATTTCCGCGATGGCCGTCAGCTTCGTGCACGGCTCCAACGACGGACAGAAAGGCATTGGCCTGATCATGCTGGTACTGATCGGCATCGTCCCCGCGCAGTTCGTACTTGATCTGAGCAGCACGACTTACCAGATTGAACGCACCCGCGATGCCACCCAGCATCTGAGCCAGTTCTATCAGCGCAACAACGCTACGCTGGGTGAATACCTGGCATTGGGCAAGTCGCAAACGGGCGATCTGCCAGAGCGCTTCAGCTGCAACCCCGAACAGACCGAGCCGACCATTGACGCGCTGCTGACCAATTTGAAAGGTGTGTCGGACTACCGGGCCATCTCGCCTGAACACCGGATCGAAGTACGTCGCTACCTGCTGTGCCTGGACGACACCGCGCGCAAGGTCGGCAAACTGCCAACACTGGATGCCCGTGAGAAATCGGACCTCGAGAAGCTGCGCAAAGACCTGACCACTACCACCGAGTACGCCCCGTTCTGGGTGATTTTCGCAGTGGCGCTGGCGCTGGGGATCGGCACCATGGTCGGCTGGAAACGTGTGGTACTGACCATCGGCGAGAAGATCGGCAAGCAAGGAATGACCTACGCACAGGGGATGTCTGCACAGATCACCACGGCCTGCGCCATTGCCGCGGCCAACGTGTTCGCCCTGCCGGTTTCGACGACGCACATTTTGTCTTCAGGTGTCGCGGGTACGATGGTTGCCAACAAAAGCGGCCTTCAAGGCGGTACCGTGCGCAACATTCTGCTGGCATGGGTGCTGACCCTGCCGGCAACGGTGGCACTCTCAGCCGGGCTGTTCTGGCTGGCGTCCAAAGCGCTGGCGTAAGCGCTAAGCAATACGGACCTGTGGGAGCGGAATCATCCTCTCCCGCAGGTGCTTCAAGGCTTTATTTGCGTTTCTTCCCCGTCCCCAGCAACGACCCCATCAAACCGCGCACCAGATCTCTGCCGATCTGATTGGCCGCTGTGCGCATGGCGCTCTTCACCGCCTGCCCCGCCAATCCTCCGAGAAATCCGCCCGCCATATCCGCGAAACCACCCTCCTCCTTGGCTGGCGCGACGTCTGGATCAGGAGCTGCCACCTTGCGTGCCATTAGCATTTCATAGGCCGATTCCCGGTCAACCGGCTTGTCGTAACGCCCGGCCAAGGGCGACTGCCTCATCAACCCGGCTCGCTCCGCCTCGGTCAACGGGCCGATTCGTGATTGAGGCGGCGCGATCAACACACGACGCACGACCTCAGGCGTGCCTTTGTCTTGCAGCGTGCCAACCAATGCCTCACCCGTGCCCAGCTGGGTCAGCACGGCCAACGCGTCAAAATCAGGATTGGGACGAAAGCCCTCTGCCACGGCGCGCAGTGACTTCTGCTCTTTGCTGGTGAAAGCGCGCAACCCGTGCTGAATGCGCAGCCCCAGTTGCGCGAGGATGTCATCGGGCAAATCGCTGGGGGACTGAGTGACGAAATAAACGCCAACGCCTTTTGAACGGATCAACCGGACCACCTGCTCCAGGCGCTCTTGCAAGGCCTTGGGCGTGTCGGCAAACAGCAAATGCGCCTCATCGAAAAACAGTGCCAGCAACGGTTTGTCCGCATCTCCGCGTTCTGGCAATTGCTCGAACAACTCGGCCAGCAGCCACAGCAGGAACGTCGCGTAAACCTTGGGCGCCTCATGTACCAGGCGACTGGCATCAAGCAGGTGGATCCGCCCGCGGCCGTCGCCGGCGGGCTGCAAAATGTCTTCGAGCTGCAACGCAGGCTCACCGAACAACGCTTCAGCGCCCTGCTGCTCGAGCACTGCCAAACGGCGAAGCAATGCCTGGCTCGAGCCGGTAGTCATCAGGGCGCTGTCTTCGCCCAACAATTGCGGGTGCTCGCGCAGGTGATTGAGCAGCGCTTTGAGATCCTTGATATCGAGCAGCAGCAACCCTTCACGGTCGGCCACCTTGAACGCGGCATACAACGTCGATTGCTGACTGTCGGTCAGCTCCAGCAGACTGCCAAGCAGCAGCGGTCCCATTTCCGACAACGTGGTGCGCAGAGGATGTCCTGACTGGCCATGCACATCCCACAAGGTCACGGGATAACCCTGTGGACGATGATTCAGCCACGACATGCCGGCAATTCGCTCGGCGATTTTGCCCTGAGGATTACCGGCGGCGCCCAACCCGCATAAATCGCCCTTGATGTCGGCAGCAAACACTGCCACACCGGCATCGCTGAATGCTTCGGCCAATCGCTGAAGCGTGACGGTTTTACCGGTCCCGGTAGCACCGGCTATCAATCCGTGGCGATTGGCCAAGCGCAGCGACTGGCCTACCGGCTGCCCGTCCAGGCCGGCACCCAAGACAATGTGTTGAGAATCAGGCATGTCGTTTCCCGCCGATGTAAAAGTTCGTATTCATAGCACGCCGACATCGTGTAAGCGCAATCCCGAATGATGCTGGCTGTGGGCCCTGATTCAAGCACGTTTTGTTAACTCTAGCCGACGCAGCTTCTGACAGTTCACCTGCGTGCAGCCTGCGCCGTGCTGACCGAACAACTCATTTTCGGAGTGGTCATACCAGACGCTCTTGGGAGGTATCTGCACAGCGCCGTCATCAACAGGTGTGGCCTGCGTTCGCTGACGGCTGCGCGAACGAGGTGAACCAGAGGCGCTGCACGGTTATGATCACGACCACACGGGTAGAGATCCCACGATCCGCATGAATCATCATGGGCCAACTCCAACACAGGGTCCGTGAGCTGTTCGCTTGGTAAAGAGCACACCCTGCATCTGGACTTGAGCTTGTATTACCGGATCAGCCCCATGAATTTCCCGCACCGACTGGTTGATAATTTTGCAGCTAATGATTGAAAACCGCCGCACCCCTGATGTCCCGCTTCATGCGCAGCGCTTCGCAGCCGGCCGGAGGTCTGCAGCGTGAAGCGACTTGCATGGCTTGCAGCGGCATTGGTTGTGGCATTGATGATCCCGCTGTTTATGGGCGGCTCGGAAATGTTCGAGCGCCTGCGCGCCTTTCCTCGTGATCTGTTACTGATCATGTTCGCGATGGTGCTGGTCGGCTGGTGCTGCAACACCGCCCGTTTACGCTTGTTGCTCGGGGAGAGTGCAATCGACCTGGGCATCCGCAAAAGCCTCGGCATCGTCATGGCCACTGAGTTCGCCTACAGCGCAACGCCAGGGGGCAGTGGTGCGCCGCTGACGCTTGTGGCGCTGCTGTCACGCAACGGCATTGGCCCGGCAAAAAGCACCGCTGCGTTTGCCACCGACCAATTGATGGATCTTGTGTTTTTCCTGCTCGCCCTGATCGGCATTCTGGTCTACGCGCTCTTTCACAACCTGAGCGAACGTCTGGAGTGGATGCTGATCGTCAGCGCGCTGCTGATCGGTGCCGGGCTGGTGGCCTGTGCAGGGTTTGCGCGTTATCACCGCCGGATCATTCTGCTCAACGGCTTGCTGCTCAAACGCTTTAACACCAAAGCGACAACCCGCACCCGCTGGGCGCGCAAGCTGCTGCACTTTCGCGACGCTCTGGCCGACACCTGGAAAATGCCTCACCGCACGCTGTTCAAGGTGTTCGTGCTGACGTGCATGCATTGGGGGCTGCGTTACAGCGTGCTGTACCTGACGCTGCAAGGCTTAGGCGCCGATATCCAGTGGGCCTGGACATTCCTGGTGCAAATGCTTTCTTTGAGCGCCGGGCAATTCAGCCTGTCGCCCGGAGGCGCCGGCACCGCAGAACTGACCTCCGCAGCGTTGCTGGCGCCAATGGTAGGAAAATCGACCGCCGCTGCCGCGATTTTGATCTGGCGGGCGGTGACCTATTACTTCTATCTGGTCGCCGGTGGTCCGGTGTTTTTCCTGATGGTCGGGCGTCCGTTGCTCAATAAACTGATGCGCGTCAAGCGCACCTGATCATTCGTCGCCGCTATTGGGTGCAGGATCAGAAGGGTTTTCTGCAGATGGCTGGAGTCGCTGCCAAAGCTCGGCGGCGCCCTCAAACTCGGCGCCGTCTTCAGGGCTCAACTCATCGACATCATAACGGCTCAGGCAGCCTTCACCGACGGTAGGCGGCGCCTTGGAGGTGGCTTTATCGAGTGGGTCTGCCATGGGCGGTTTTCCATCAAATGCTTAGTCAAACACAACAGTCTTGTTGTCATGCACCAGCACGCGATCTTCGAGATGCGCGCGCAGGCCTCGGGCAAGGACCATCTTTTCCACGTCACGGCCAAAGCGGACCATGTTTTCGATGCTGTCCCGATGGCTCACGCGAACCACGTCCTGCTCGATGATCGGACCGGCGTCCAGCTCTTCGGTCACGTAATGGCATGTTGCGCCGATCAGTTTCACGCCGCGCAGCGATGCCTGATGATAAGGCTTGGCGCCCACGAATGAAGGCAAAAAGCTGTGATGGATGTTGATCACTTGATGGGCGTATTCACGGCATAACTGCGGCGGCAGAATCTGCATGTAACGCGCCAGCACCACGACGTCGGCTTCATGTTGTTTGACCAGACGCGACACTTCGGCAAACGCCGGCTCCTTGTCAGCGGGGTTCACAGGTACGTAGTGGTAAGGAATGTTGTGCCACTCAACCATACTGCGCAGGTCTTGGTGATTGGAGATGACGCAGGCGATTTCGCAGTCGAGTTCATCACTGTGCCAGCGGTGCAGCAAGTCTGCCAGACAGTGGGACTCGCGACTTGCCATCAGCACTACGCGCTTCTTCTGATCCGAGTCGGTGATGCGCCAGTCCATCGAGAACTCTTCAGCGATGGGCTTGAAGGCTTCGCGAAAAGCATCCAGCTCCAGCGGCAATGTGTCGGCACGAATCTCGTGACGCATGAAAAACCAGCCACTGAGGTTGTCCGAGTGGTGACTCGCTTCGGTAATCCAGCCGTTATAGGACGCCAGAAAGTTACTGACTTTGGCAACGATACCGACACGGTCCGGGCAGGCAATCACCAGACGAAAAGTGCGCATTAGGGAACTCCAGAACTTCGCAGGGGCTGCTATTCTAGCGATTACCCAACGACTGTGCAGTATTGGAATGCGCTGAAAGCAGCGGCGATGCCGAGAATTTTCCTGCCAGCTGCGGCCGGTAAAGGTTACGCCTGATTGATGACGCCATAAAAAACCTCGTTGGGAGTACTAATATGCACGATCACCGGCTCCTCTAAAGCGGCGCCATTAGTTTAAGAAATGCTGCCGACAGAGCAGTATTTTCAATACTTTCCAAATAAACATTGTTTCAATGTTTACTTGCACAAACTCTGTGACTATTATTGCGCCCATACACCCTGACATCACAACATAAGGTAAACCTCATGTCCCTGATCAACGAATACCGCGCGACAGAAGAAGCCATCAAAGAACTACAAGCCCGTCTGCAAAATCTGAAACAAGACGACAAATTGCAGACTGAGCTTGAGTTCGAAGGTAAATTGCGCACCTTGATGGGCGAGTATCAGAAATCCCTGCGCGATATCATTGCGCTGCTCGATCCAGAATCGAAAGTTAACAAAGCCCCGCGTGGCGCGGCAGTGAAAACTACCGGCACCAAACGCGCCCGTAAAGTAAAGCAATACAAAAACCCGCACAACGGTGAAATCATCGAAACCAAAGGCGGCAACCACAAGACGTTGAAAGAGTGGAAAGCCAAATGGGGCGGTGATGAGGTTGAAGGCTGGGCTACCCTGCTGGGCTGATCACCCGACACAGGGGCAGTTGTACAGTAACGCGCGATACTAAAAACGCCAGCTTGCTGGCGTTTTTTATTGCTCCGGTTTCCACCGTTTCGCCTACATGCCCAGTCTCAGACTCAGCTGCTGCGCATAGTCCTGCCACTGACTCAACACCTTGAGCTGAGCAGGTGAAGCTGTCAGCGAAGCGGCAATCAAGGCCTTGGTGAAATCCTTGAGCGTGTTCGGCGCACCGGCGGACGGGTCGGTTAGCCGTGTCCTACAAAAGCTCAGCCAGCGCTGCTGGTCCTGCTCAGTCAACGTTTCAGCAAAGTTGCGCGCGCGGTATCGAAATAACAACTCAGGCAGGCGTTCATCATCGAAAGGCCAGGGCTCACTGGCTAACTGCTGGGGCTCCGCGATGCGAACCTGTTCACAAAGGCGGCGATCACGATCGTTAATAAACCCGTCATATAACTGTTGCTCGGGGTCTTCGCTTTGAGCGAAGTCATCACTGGCATAAATCGCTTTCAACTTGTCCTGCCACAACGCCTGCCCTTCAGTGAGATGCTGCATGCGCTCTTTATACACGCTCATGTCCAACTCCAGCCGCTGACGATCCTCTTCACGCAGTACGCTCAAGGGCGCAATGACCGGGCACTTGTTTATATGCAGCAACTTAAGCGGCACGGGCAGTTCACCGTCGCCCAAATCCTCGCGGCGGGTATATAAGCGGCGGCGCAACGTCTCAGGGCTTTCTTGCAACATCGGCGCGTGATCAAGATGAAGGTCACACACGATCAACGCATTCTTGTTGGTCGGATGCCACGCCAGCGGCAATACAACGCCTAAATAACTTCGCGCAGATGAAAAACGTCCTGATACATGCACCAGCGGCTGCATCAGGCGTATCTGCTCCTGCACCTTGTGTTTACTTCGCAACTCAAACAGATAGTCGTATAGCTTGGGTTGCTTATCGCGGATCAATCGCGCCAGGGCGATGGTCGCGCGCACGTCGGACAACGCATCGTGGGCTTGCCCATGGTCAATTCCGTTTGCTGCCGTAAGTCGCTCCAGTTTCATCGTGACCCGGCCTTCTTCCTCGGGCCAGACGATACCTTCCGGACGCAAGGCGTATGCCGTACGAACCACGTCGATCAAGTCCCAGCGACTGTTGCCGCCCTGCCACTCTCTGCCATAGGGATCGAAAAAGTTGCGATACAGGCTGTAACGCGTCATTTCGTCATCGAAACGCAACGTGTTGTAACCCGCGCCGCAGGTCCCGGGGGATGCAAGTTCGGCGTGCACGCGAGTCATGAAATCGGCTTCGCACAACCCCTTTTCCGCCAGCCGCTCAGGGGTGATCCCGGTCACGAGGCACGCCGCAGGGTGCGGCAATATATCGTCACTGGGCTGGCAATATAGATTGATGGGATCAGCGATTTCGTTGAGCTGATCGTCCGTGCGGATACCTGCAACCTGCAGTGGCCGATCGTTTCTGGGATTGATCCCGGTGGTTTCGTAGTCGTACCAGAAGATGCTTGAGGTCACGGGCTGATCCTGAACAGAAGTCGTGCAAAGTCTATCAGATCACTTCGGCCCGGCTCTGTAGGACGCTCAGGTGGTTCGCCTGGCGAAATACCACCGGTGAAAGACAGACATTTCTTTCGAAAAATGACTTCAGCACAGCGACGCAATTTCTTACATGCTGCGCATGCAGCGCCCGGTTGCTTAGCAGCCCCGTGCTGGCTAGCATCAGTCTTTCATTTCAAGGTGTATCCCCCCCGATAATGTCCTCTTCGCACGCTACGCCAGGGAACGCTCCGCCGCCTGCGCCGCTGGACACCCGCATCCACATGGAGACCCCTGAAGGCATATTTCTGCTGCTGCGTCCCGCTGGCCTGATTTCAAGGGCGCTGGCGTTCACCATCGATCTACTGATCCGGGCCATGATCCTGGGTGTACTGTTCTTGCTGCTGCGCCCGTTCGACAAGTTCGGGATGGGCTTGAGCGCCCTGGCGTTGTTTCTGGTGACCTGGTGGTACATGGTGTTGTTCGAGGTGTTGAACCAGGGCCGATCGCCGGGCAAGTCGATCATGGGGCTGCGGGTGGTACATGACGACGGCACGCCCATCGGCTGGTCTGCCTCGCTGCTACGCAACCTGCTGCGGTTTGTCGACATGCTGCCATTGGGCTACAGCGTCGGCGCGTTCACATGCCTTCAACATCCGTTATTCAAAAGATTGGGCGACATAGCCGCCGGCACGTTGGTGATCTATCGCGATGCTCCACTCAACCGCCCTGATCTGCCGAACGCTGAGCCGATGGTTGCGCCGATATCCATGACAGTGGATGAACAACGGGCCATTCTGGCCTTTGCCGAGCGTCAGACCGGCCTGTCCCCCGCCCGAACCCAAGAGCTGGCCGCGATCCTCGCACCATCGCTGCACGTACTGCCTGATCAGGCGGTCAACCGCCTCAACGGCATCGCGCTTGGATTGTCGGGGCTCACATGAAAGTGCCTTCGGTATGAAACAGCGCCAGTTCCAGACCCGTTATGAGCACGACTGGGCGCGTTTCGCCGAGCGTCTTGATGCACTTGAGCGCAGCCGACGCACAGTTTCGGCCAGCGAAACCTTCGTAGCCGACTATCGACGTATTTGCCAGCAACTGGCACTGGCGCAGGAGCGTGGCTACAGCAGTCATCTTGTAGACGCCCTGCACCTGCTGGCCATGCGCGGGCACCAACAGCTGTACCGCCATCGCAGCCAACTCGGCGCGCAGTTGATCGAGTTCATCGTGGCCGGTTTTCCGAGGCTGGTCCGTTCCGAGTGGCGGCTGGTTGCGATTGCCACCGCGGTGTTCTTCGGCAGCCTCGTACTGATGGGCATGCTGGTCTATGGCTTCCCCGATCTTGTTTACAGCGTAGTAAGCCCGGCGGACGTTGGCGACATGGAGGCCATGTACGATCCGGCTGCGCGGCGCATTGGCCAGGCCGCGGATCGGGGTTCCAGCGAGGACTGGATGATGTTCGGCTACTACATCATGCATAACATCGGTATCGGCTTTCAAACCTTCGCCGGTGGGCTGGTCTTCGGCTTGGGGAGCGTGTTCTTCCTGTTTTTCAACGGCCTGATGATCGGTTCGGTGGCCGGGCACCTGACCCTTGTGGGCTATGGCGAAACGTTCTGGTCGTTCGTGGTGGGTCACGGTGCCTTCGAGTTGACGGCCATCACGCTATCCGGCGCTGCAGGTTTGAAGTTGGGGTGGGCACTGCTGGCTCCAGGTTCCCTGTCCCGAGGCGAAGCATTGAGAGTGGCGGCCAAAACCAGCGTGCGCCTGATTGCCGGAGTCATCATTTTCCTGCTGATTGCGGCCTTCATCGAGGCTTACTGGTCGTCCATGAGCTGGCCCGCGCCGCTGACCAAATACCTGGTGGGTGTTGCACTCTGGGCGCTGGTCGCCGCGTATCTGCTGTTCGCCGGAAGATCGTCATATGCGCCTGACTGATGCCAGTGTCGCCATCCGGCCGCGCAACCCATGGGAAGCCATCGATCTTGGCGTATTGCTGGCTCGAGAACATCGCGGCTTGCTGATGAGCAGTTGGGCGATGGCCACACTGCCGGTGTTCGCATTGCTCACCCTTGCGCTATGGGATTACCCCTCGGTGGCGATCTTTGTGTTCTGGTGGCTGAAGCCGCTTTATGAACGCCTGACCTTATTCATCCTGTCCCAAGCGCTATTTGGCGCCACACCCACACTCAAGCAAGCCCTTGGTGCCTGGCCTCGCACGTTGAAACCGCAGCTGTTGGCGAGCCTGACGTGGCGCCGCCTGAGCTTGAGCCGCAGTTTCAAATTACCGGTGCAGCAACTCGAAGGACTTTCGGGACCGGAGCGGGCGCAACGTATCGCCACGCTCAGTCAAAAGGGGCTGCGCGCCGCCCGCTGCCTGACGTCGGTGGGCAGCACGCTGGAGATGTGCTTCTGGATAGGCTTGATGGTGTTGTTCTATGTCTTATTACCGCAGCAACTGGAAATCGACTGGTCATGGCAAAGCATGCTCAACGTCGAGGGCGACTGGAACTGGCTGGAACATCTGACTAACGCTTTTTATGCGTTGGTGCTGATTGTCTGGGGCCCGATCTACGTCGCCTGCGGGTTCACGCTTTACCTCAATCGCCGCACAGAACTGGAAGCCTGGGACATCGAGTTGATGTTTCGACGCCTTCGCCAACGCCTGATTGGCAGCGCCTATGCGTTACTGCTTGGATGCACGCTGGTACTGTCAATACCACCGACCTCGGCCATGGCAGACGAAAGGTTTTCCACCCAGCCAGACCCGCAGCAATTGAGCTGCCCGCTTCCGCCACTGGATCTGCCTCAATCCGAAGACACGGTAGCTGCGCCGTCCAGCCCTCGCCTGCTCAACCAGTCCCTCACCAGCAAGGCGTCAGAAACAGCCATCAAGTCGGTGCTGGAAAATCCGCCGTTCAAAAACCTCAAAACCGTTTCCGGCTGGCGGATCGCGCAGCATTCGGACGGCAAATCCGGGAAAGGCGCCGACACCCCTGTCTGGCTCGCGAGTGTCATTCGCGGCTTTCTGGCCGTCGCAACGCTGTTCGCCAATGCCATGGAAATCCTGCTCTGGAGCGTGGCCCTCTTATCACTGCTGTGGGTGGCATGGCGTTACAGAAGCTGGATCAGCACATTCGTCAGTCGCCGTGAGCGCAGGTCAGCTCCACGCCCCACCACGCCAAAGCAATTATTCGGGTTGCAGATCGGGGCGCAGAGCCTTCCGGCCGATGTGGCCGGCAGCGTCGAAAAACTCTGGCCGCAGCAACCCCGCGAGGCACTGAGTTTGCTGTATCGGGCGCTGCTCAGCCGTTTGGCCACTGATTATCAGCTGCCGCTCAAACACGCTGACACCGAGGGGCAGGTGCTTGAGCGGATCGCCACGCTGGATCGGCCATCGTTAGAGCATTTCAGTCGCACGCTGACCATTCATTGGCAAAATCTCGCCTATGGCCATCGCCTGCCGCCTGCCGATGCCCAGCAGAGATTATGCGATGACTGGCGGCGCCTGTTTGCAATCAGGCCATCGACATGAGCCGGCGCGCCCAAAGCTGCCTGGCTCTGTTGGTGCTGGTCCTGATCGCGGCAATCAGCGTGCCGCTGATCAAGCGATTGGAGCATTACCAGGAGGTCATCAACCAGGGCCCCTCTCCAGAGGCACGCGCCAATCCTTACTTGGCCGCCGAAGCCTTCCTGCGTAAGCGTTCGATCCCGGTCAGCGTGATCGAAACCCTGCATGGCCTGCCCGATATTCAAGCGCAGACGCAAACGCTGATGCTGCTCGACAGCCGGGAAAACATGACCCCGGACGACGTCGAAAGGGTGCTGACCTGGACCCGCGCCGGAGGTCGGTTGTTGTTCGTCGCCGAGCAGTTATGGGACGAGAAAAAGGGCCGCAGCGGCGACCTGCTGCTGGATCAGATACAGGTTCATCAATTTCTGACCCGCGACCTTCGCGAGCAGGATCGCCGGCGGGAATTGGAGATGGCCAAACCGGTCATTCCGTTGAGCCCGACCCTGCTGCCCTCTCCAGAAACACCCTGGCCGGAGCTGACGCGCCTGTATGTGGAGCACGAAACCGACCCCGCCTACATGAGTTTCGATCCTGCGTTTCATCTGGACGATCCCCAGGACCATGCTCAATCCTGGGCCAACAGTGCCGATGCCACGCACATGCTGCAGATGCTTTACGGCAAAGGTCTGATCACCGTCCTCACCGACGCCGACCTTTGGAAGAACCGAGCCATCGGCAAATACGACAACGCCTGGCTGCTGTGGTATCTGACCCAGGGCAGCGCCGTTACCCTGCTGTTGCGCACCGAACATGCCGATCTCTTCAGCCTGCTGACCAGACACTTTGGATTAGCGCTGAGCGCACTCGGGTTACTGACGCTACTGACGTTGTGGCGAGTCGGCATGCGCCAAGGTCCGCTGCACCCGCCGCCAGCACGCGCACGGCGTCAATTGGCCGAACACCTGGGTGCCAGCGCCGACTTCCTGCTGCGCCGCAAAGGTCAGCAGGCACTGTTGCGCAGCCTGCAGACCGACATAGTGCTCCGGGCCCGGCAACGCCACCCCGGCTTCGAGCGGTTGGCCGTGGCCGACCAGTGGCAGGTTCTTGCTCGACTGACCCGCCAACCGACCAGCGCAATCGGCCACGCACTGCGGCCGCGCCCCGATACCCGTGTGTCCCGGACCGAATTCACCCGGCAGGTTGCCTACCTGCAAACCCTCAGGAATGCCTTATGAGCGATCAACCGACCGAACCGGCGAACAGCCTTGAGACCGTCACCGATACAGCATCGCAGCCTGCCGTTACCGAACAGGCAGTCACTGATACCGCCTCGCCCGCCAGCAACCCGGCGCAGCAGCGGCAACGCGCCATTCATCTGGCTCAGGCCATTCGGCACGAATTGCAAAAAGCGCTGATCGGCCAGGATGCGGTGATCGACGATGTGCTGACTGCGCTGATCGGCGGCGGCCACGTGCTGCTGGAGGGCGTGCCAGGGCTGGGCAAGACCTTGCTGGTTCGCGCACTTGCCCGCTGCTTCGGCGGCGAATTCGCGCGAATCCAGTTCACCCCTGATCTGATGCCCAGCGATATCACAGGGCATGCGGTGTACGACATGCACACCGAGCAATTCAAACTGCGCAAGGGCCCGCTGTTCACCCATATGTTGCTGGCGGATGAAATCAACCGCGCGCCCGCCAAGACCCAGGCCGCATTGCTAGAGGCGATGCAGGAACGTCAGGTCACCCTCGAAGGCAGGGCCCTGCCGATTCCGCAGCCGTTCCTGGTACTGGCCACGCAAAACCCCATCGAGCAGGAAGGCACCTACCCCCTGCCCGAAGCCGAACTCGATCGCTTCATGCTCAAGGTACGCATGGATTACCCCGACGCTGCGCAGGAGCTGGAAATGGTTCGCCAGGTCAGTAAATCGACGCGCTCGGACATGCTCGACGTCCAGCCTCTGCGTACGCTGCTGCAAGCCCGGGACGTCCTGGCGTTGCAGCGTATCGCCGGCGATCTGCCCGTGGATGAGCATGTGCTCGATTACGCAGTACGTCTGGCGCGTGCCACCCGGACGTGGCCCGGTTTGACCCTCGGAGCAGGCCCGCGCGCGTCTATCGCCCTGGTTCGCGGCGCCAGGGCGCGCGCGTTGCTGCGTGGGGGCGACTTCGTCATCCCCGATGACGTCAAAGGCTGTGCCTTGGCCGTATTGAGACACCGGGTGCGGTTGTCGCCCGAGCTGGATATAGAAGGGCTGTCCGTGGATCAAGTGCTCCGGCAACTGCTGGATCAGGTTCCGGCGCCGCGTCAATGATGCAAACGCTCAAGCCCTCCTTGCGCCTGCTCCGCTGCTTGACACTGTTATCGGGGGTAGCGGTAGTGCTGGGGATACTGCACGCATTCGACGTGGGTCCCACGGCTAAATTTACCGGTGTGTTCTGGGCTCTATTGTGTGTGTTGGGGCTGTTAAGCGCGCTGGACGCTTTTTCACTGTGGCGCATGCCGTCGCCACGCCTCGAACGCCACTTGTCTGGCAGCCTCGCTTTGGGCCGCTGGAGCGAAGTGCGTATTGATATTGAGCATGAGTATCGCCGAACGCTGCCCCTGGGCGTCATCGATCACGGACCTGCCGGCCTGACCAACCGCTTCGACGTGGAAGGCCTGGTGCAGACCATCGTGCTTCGCCCCAACCGCACCGCTGGACTGGGCTATCGGCTGCGGCCCACCAGCCGTGGTCATTTCAGCTTCGAACGGATCGAAATCAACATCCCCGGGCCACTCCGCTTGTGGTCCTCGCGACGCTACCTGTCTGTCGTCGGTTCAGCACGGGTCTACCCCGACTTCGCCCGGCTGCATGGCGGGCAACTGCTGGCGGTGGATAACTGGTTGAGTCAGCTTGGCGTGCGCCAACGTCAGCGCCGGGGCATGGGGCTGGAATTCAATCAGCTTCGGGAGTTTCGCGAAGGTGACAGCCTGCGGCAAATCGACTGGAAAGCGACCGCGCGCCAACGGGTGCCCATCGCTCGGGAATATCAGGACGAACGCGACCAGCAGATCATGTTCATGCTCGACTGCGGGCGCAGGATGCGCAGCCAGGATGGCGACCTGACGCACTTCGACCACGCACTCAATGCCAGTCTGCTGCTCAGCCATGTCGCGTTGCGTCAGGGTGATGCGGTCGGATTGTCGACCTTTGCGGCCGAGCAAAATCGATACCTGAGTCCGGTGAAAGGGCCGGCACAGTTAAGCCTGTTGCTGAACACAGTCTACGACCTGGACAGCACGCAACGTCCAGCGGATTACACGGCGGCGGTTGCAGGCCTGCTGGCCCGTCAGAAACGTCGCGCGCTGGTGGTGTTGATGACCAACCTGCGGGACGAGGACGATGACGGGTTAATGGCCGCAGTGAAGCAGCTGAGCCGACATCACCGGGTATTGGTGGCAAGTCTGCGCGAGGAAGTGCTCGACCAGATGCGTCATGGGCCTATCCAGACGTGGCAACAAGCACTGGACTACTGCGGCGCCGTGGACTTCCTCAACGCCCGCGCAACGGTGCATGAGCGTCTGATCGCTCATGGCATTCCTGTACTGGATGTGCGCCCCAGTGCCTTGGGGCCAGAATTGGTCAGCCGTTATCTGAGCTGGAAGAAAGCCGGCACTTTGTGATCATGGGCGGTCAGGCTGATGCTTCCAGGGTGTGGAAGCTGAAGTAGCGCTGCAGAGCTTGAATCAGTTGATGATATTCAAGCGGTGCAGCCTGCAGCCGAAACCCGGAATCCCAGACGCCCGGTGTTTCATCCTCTTGACACCACAAGCAGTTGGCGTTGATGTCGATGATGGTTGGCTCGTTGTTCAAATCGGGCACTTGAAGTCGCAGCTGATAATCCGCTCCAACGAGCACCGGCATGTCGCTGATCAGCATCAGGCCATGTTCGGAAACGTTGCCCAGGCATCCCATCGGTTTATTGGTGTACCGATTGATCACCTGCAGGTAGTAGGGCAACTGATGACGCTCGATTCGTCTTTCAATCAGCATTGGACATTCGCCTTGGAATGACCATTTAGCATGGTCGCGCTAGTACATTGAAGATTCAGTCGCATCAGGCCCCCTGGCAGTCGCGCAAAGGATTCGCTCGATTTATACGACAGGAACGTCATCTGACACTCCAGAACTCTGCGAAGTCACGTGAGCGGTTATTCGTTTTAGCGAAAACCGACGTGCGTGACCCGTTCCCTGAATCATGGTTGTCATGCCTGTTAGTGGCAGCCTAGCTGAAGATCGTTAGCACGGCATCCAAAACGATACCGCCCATCCGTTCGGGTGTAATCAAAGTGAAGCAGGTTTGGTCACAGCAGGCTGCGCGTTCCGGTCGTGCCCCAGCCGTTGCAGCGTGTCTATGCGCGCCTGGGCCCGGTAGGCATACTCACTGGCCGGATATTGAGTGATGATGAACTGATAGGTCTGCATCGCATCCAGATAAAACTTTTGTCGTTCCAGGCATTGCCCGCGCAGCATCGAAACCTCCGGCTGAACGTAGCGGCGCGAGCGACTTTCCCGATCCACTTTCGACAGGTTGTACATGACCGCATCGCAGTCGCCCTTGGCGTAGGCGCGGTTGGCATTGTTCAAATGGCTGTTCATTGACCAGCGGGTGCAACCGCCGAGGGCGGCCATCACGATTACAATCATCACGATTCGCATGAGACTCTCCTGTGCTCTGCATTGTATCGGCGCATCTCGGCAATTCTTCAAGGCCGTTTGAGGCGCCGATTGCCCAGTCATACGGGAGCAAGGTAGTGCAAAGGAACAATGACTACAGCGCCGGAGAGTAGTAGCCTCTCGCTGCGCTTCATTTAAGGAGTTTGTGCATGTCCGTTCGCCGCACCAAAATCGTAGCCACCCTTGGCCCTGCAAGTAATTCGCCAGAAGTTATCGAGAAGCTGATTCTCGCGGGCCTGGACGTTGCCCGTTTGAACTTCTCCCACGGCACCCCCGACGAGCACAAAGCCCGGGCAAAGCTGATTCGTGACATCGCCGCCAAAAACGGCCGCTTCGTCGCGCTGCTGGGTGACCTGCAAGGCCCGAAAATTCGCATCGCCAAGTTCACCAACAAGAAGATTGAGCTGAAAGTCGGTGATAAATTCACCTTCTCCACCAGCCATCCTCTGACCGACGGCACCCAGGAAATCGTTGGCATCGACTACCCCGATCTGGTCAAGGATTGCGGCGTAGGCGACGAATTGCTGCTGGACGACGGACGTGTGGTGATGCGCGTCGATACGCAAACCGCCGACTCGCTGCACTGCACCGTGCTCATTGGCGGTCCGCTGTCTGACCATAAAGGCATCAACCGTCGCGGCGGTGGCCTCACAGCGCCGGCGCTGACCGAAAAAGACAAGCAAGACATCAAGCTCGCGGCCGAAATGGACCTGGATTACCTGGCTGTTTCTTTCCCGCGTGACGCTGCCGACATGGAGTACGCCCGCAAGCTACGTGACGAATCCGGTGGCACCGCCTGGCTTGTGGCGAAGATCGAACGCGCCGAAGCCGTCGCCAATGACGAGACACTCAACGCATTGATCCAGGCAAGTGATGCGGTCATGGTGGCTCGTGGCGATCTGGGTGTTGAAATCGGCGATGCCGAACTTGTCGGCATTCAGAAAAAAATCATCCTGCACGCACGTCGCCACAACAAGGCGGTGATCGTTGCAACGCAGATGATGGAATCGATGATTTCAAGCCCTATGCCGACCCGTGCCGAAGTGTCCGACGTGGCTAACGCCGTGCTCGACTACACCGACGCCGTGATGCTGTCAGCTGAAAGCGCAGCGGGTTCTTACCCTGTCGAAGCGGTCGAAGCCATGGCGCGGATTTGCGTCGGTGCCGAGCGTCACCCTACCGGCAAGACGTCCAGTCACCGCATCGGTCACTCGTTCACCCGTTGTGACGAAAGCATCGCGCTGGCCGCCATGTACACGGCCAACCACTTCCCCGGCGTCAAGGCGATCATCGCGCTGACCGAAAGTGGCTACACGCCGTTGATCATGTCGCGCATTCGCTCCTCCGTGCCGATTTATGCGTTTTCTCCGCATCGTGGCACTCAGGCGCGCGCGGCCATGTTCCGTGGCGTCTACACCGTGCCGTTCGACCCGGCAGCCCTGCCGGCAGGTCAAGTCAGCCAGGCTGCGGTCGACGAACTGCTCAAGCGCGGTCTGGTCGAGCAAGGCGATTGGGTCATCCTCACCAAGGGCGACAGCTACCACACCATCGGTGGCACCAACGGCATGAAGATCTTGCACGTCGGCGATCCAATGGTCTAAGACGACAGCAGCAACAACAAAAAGCCCCGGCTCGTATGAGTTCGGGGCTTTTTGTTTTGACCGTCTATGTGCCAGCCACCTGTAGGAGCCAACTTGTTGGCGAGCGTTCTTCGCGGAGAATAAGGCACGAAGCCTCGCGAATAAATTTGCGCCTACAGCGACCGTAAACTACTCACGCTCGACAAATACATCCGCGAGCACCTGCCCTCTCGGCAACCCGGCGATATAAAGCCGTTTGCGAAAACTCTCCACGCTGGCCGGTGAGCCGCACACCAGCGCAATGGTCTGGCGAGAGGCGATTTTCAAACTCGCCATCGCCGCGTCGAAACCGGCAGCGGCGATCAGCTCGAACTGGAATCGGGAATGCTCGCCAGCCACTCGGCCAAGGGCGTCGGCCAGATAATGTTCGCGGCTGTCGCGCGCCACGTGCATCAGGCGAATCGTGCCTTGATGTTCCTGACGCAGCGCTTCACGCAACACGCCCCACTGCGGACCCAATCCCGTCCCCGCCGCCAATAAAAGCAGCGGCCTATCCTGCCAATCCGGATCGTATTGCAGCGCGCCGCCGCGTAATTCCCCCAGTCGAACCGGATCACCAACCGTCAGGACTCGCGCGACATCTACAAACGCGCCGGGACGATGGCAATCCACATGAAACTCAAGAAACGGATCTTCGCCCGGCAGGCTGGCGATCGAATAAGGTCGAGCCACGCCGGTCGCGGTCCATAGCACAAGGTGTTGACCGGCGCGATAGCGCATTGGGCGCTCGGGCTCAAGGCGCAAGCGCAGCACGTCGGTACTTAGCCAGTCCACGCCGACTACCCTTGCAGGCAATCCGTCGCGCAGCGGATCGAAAATTTCGACGGCCAAGTCTTCGATGACCCGGCACTGGCAGGACAATCGCCAACCCTGCTCACGCTTGTTGGCATCCAGTGCCTGAGGCAATGCGTCCAGAGGCTCACCTGACACGCATCGCACCAGACACGCATGGCAACTGCCAGCGCGACAGCTGTAGGGCACGGCAATACCGGCGCTGTTGAGCGCATCCAGCAGATTGACCGAGGGCGCCACTGGCCAAATCCTGTCACCGACGCGTAATTCAGGCATCAGCGTGTTCCCAGGCGCCGCTGCAGCGATTACGCCCATTGTGCTTGGCGCGATACAGCGCCTGATCTGCACGTTGCAAGGCCCTGTCCATGTCATCCCCGGTTTCGAGCAGGGTCATGCCCACGGACAGGCTCAGATCCAGTTGCGCCAACCCCGCCACCTGGACTTGCTCGAACATCTGGCGAATACGTTCGCAGCAGTCAAACAGCTGCGCACGGGTGCAACGGGGGATCAGCAGCACGAACTCCTCCCCGCCGTAACGCGCCAGGATGTCGTCCTCACGCAGGCATTTGATTGCGCTGGCCGCGAATGCCTGAAGCACCCGATCGCCCGCCGCATGGCCGTGCACGTCATTGACGCGTTTGAAGTGGTCAAGGTCGATCAACGCCAGCCCCTGGGTGTAATTGCCGTCCATCACTTCTAGCTCGCGGGTCGCCAGGCGCAGGAAATGGCGGCGATTATAAAGGTTGGTTAGCTCATCGGTGGCCGCCAGTTCTTCAAGCTGAAACATCATGCCCCGCAGCGTGTCCTGGTGCGCTTGCAACGTCACCCGACGCTGGTGCATGCGAAAGCGAGAGCGCTGCACAAAGCGCGCGTACAGGCACAACCAGGACAGGGCGATGAACAGCGTGCAGATCTGCAGCGCCGCAAGGTTGGGATCACGCAACTGCTGGTGCAAGGCCTCCCACAGATTCAGGCCGCAAAAACCCGACAACGCGAGCAAGGCGGCACGGGTAAATATTTTCGGCGCAAGGTGAAACAGGCCAAACAGCAGAATCAGCACGTAGATCAGCAGGAAGGTGCCCCGGGCGCTATCGAGGTGACTGAGCAGGTAGGTTTGCCAGCCAAGCGCCAGCAACACTTGCAGTTCGGTAAGGCTAGGGTCTTTGAAGCGGCGATTCAATCCGCAGAGGAAAACGACAGTCAGGGCTGCCAGCATCACCAGCACCAGGGACGTGCTGACCAACGCTTCCCACTTCGGCGCTTGATAGTAGCCGGTGAATATCGCCACCCAGACAAGTGCGATGACCAGCAGATAAGTGCTGGCGGCAAGGGCAAATCGTTTGAGCAACAGTAGTTGTATCGCTTTGTCGGTCACTTGATGACTCATCATGCGTAAAAAGGATCCATCCCATAATGCAAGATGCCCCGCAACACCGCCGACCAAGGGCGGTGAAGCCAATCTCCAAATCACTGATCAGCGATGCAGGCAGCCTGCCACTGTAGTGCTTACCCTGGAAATTGACTAATCAATTCTAGTGCCTCCAGACAACGGTAATGCCCCCCGAGCGACGCCGGGCACAACAAACCGTGCGTTCATCGACCAACGATCACCCTTCACCCCGTGTACCCGCCTTGACCACGGGTTATACTGCCGCGCCTTTTTTATGCCCGCGCTGCCGAGCCTGGCTATCGAGTCTAAAAAGCCGGCAAGCCTGACCAACGCTTAATGAAGATGCTTTCGTCAGACCATAGCGGTACTGTCGAAAACAGCAAATCGAATGTTCCCGCCAAATCAGAGGAGCGCGCCCCCATGACCGTGATCAAGCAAGATGATCTGATCCAGAGTGTCGCAGACGCCCTGCAGTTCATTTCCTACTACCACCCCGTTGACTTCATTCAGGCCATGCACGAGGCCTATCTGCGCGAAGAGTCCCCCGCTGCACGGGACTCGATGGCTCAGATTCTGATCAACTCGCGCATGTGCGCGACCGGTCATCGGCCGATCTGTCAGGACACCGGTATCGTGACCGTGTTCGTGCGCGTGGGCATGGATGTGCGCTGGGATGGCGCCACCATGGGCCTGGACGACATGATCAATGAAGGCGTGCGTCGCGCCTACAATTTGCCGGAAAACGTCCTGCGCGCTTCGATCCTCGCTGACCCGGCGGGTGCTCGCAAAAACACCAAGGACAACACCCCGGCGGTCATCCACTATTCCATCGTTCCGGGTAACACCGTGGAAGTGGACGTGGCGGCCAAAGGCGGCGGTTCGGAAAACAAATCGAAGATGGCGATGCTCAACCCGTCCGACTCTATCGTTGACTGGGTACTGAAAACCGTACCGACCATGGGCGCAGGCTGGTGCCCGCCGGGCATGCTCGGCATCGGCATCGGCGGCACGGCAGAAAAAGCCGCCGTGATGGCCAAGGAAGTGTTGATGGAGTCCATCGACATCCACGACCTGATCAAGCGCGGCCCGTCCAGTCGTATCGAAGAGATGCGCATCGAGCTGTTCGAGAAGGTCAACCAGCTGGGCATCGGCGCCCAGGGCCTGGGCGGTCTGACCACCGTGCTTGACGTGAAGATCATGGATTACCCGACCCACGCTGCCTCGTTGCCGGTGTGCATGATCCCCAACTGCGCCGCTACTCGCCACGCGCATTTCGTGCTGGACGGTTCCGGCCCGGCTTCGCTGGAGGCACCGCCGCTGGACGCCTACCCGGAAATCGTCTGGGAAGCAGGCCCCTCGGCTCGCCGTGTCAATCTCGACACCCTGACCCCGGAAGACGTGCAAAGCTGGAAGCCCGGCGAAACCGTCCTGCTCAACGGCAAGATGCTCACCGGTCGCGACGCTGCGCACAAGCGCATGGTCGAGATGCTCAACAAGGGTGAAACCTTGCCAGTGAACTTGAAAGGTCGCTTCATCTACTACGTCGGCCCGGTCGATCCTGTGGGCGATGAAGTCGTGGGGCCAGCCGGTCCGACCACCGCCACGCGCATGGACAAGTTCACCCGTCAGATCCTCGAGCAAACCGGACTGTTGGGCATGATCGGCAAATCCGAGCGCGGCCCGACCGCTATCGAGGCGATCAAGGACTACAAGGCCGTGTACCTGATGGCCGTCGGCGGCGCTGCGTACCTCGTCGCTCAGGCGATCAAGAAGTCGCAGGTGCTGGCCTTCCCGGAAATGGGCATGGAAGCAATCTACGAGTTCGAAGTCAAAGACATGCCGGTAACAGTGGCAGTGGACAGCAAAGGCGAGTCGGTACACATCACCGGTCCTGCCATCTGGCAGAAGAAGATCAGTGAAAGTCTGGCGGTAGAAGTGCAGTAAAGCTGCCCTATCGATAGAGCCAATAAGCCCGGCCAATCGCCGGGCCTTTTTTGAACGTCTGGCACCATTCGCAGTGAAACAGACGGAAATAAGTCTAGCTCAACGATGTAATTATTTATGCTCGTTGCGCCAGCGCACAGGTGTTCAATAGATTCCATTCACAACGCCAAGGATGGAATTAATGAATATCTCGGACCAAGCTAATAAATGGCTCTCACAATTTAAAATCGAACTCACCTCCAGTTCCAACAAAGTATTTGGCAATCGCCGCCAACAACTTGAAGCCACCGTGAGTGTTTCACCTCGAACCAACGCAATCATCACCGATGAACAACTGGCCTCCATTGCCCTTGTCACCCTGGATGATGACGGCGTGTATCGCGAGCTAAACGGTGCGCTCCAAGCAAGCGAAACCCGCAATACCTTATTCGAATACTTTGGCGACACGGGGAGTGCGCCCAGCAATCTAGAAATCCGCGGGCCGGTGCGACGTAAGCGGTTCTACATCAGCTCCTCCCGCAGCGGCGGATCGCTAGACAAAATATATGCTCGCATATCAATGGACGCTGACAATCACTACGTTACTGACATCGGTGCTTTTAAGTCGTCGATCATCGTCGAGTCGATTACACCTTTACGCTATGAGATAGAAGACTTTGAATTGAGTGCAGAAGATACTGCCCGAACCGAACGTGTAGACATTGATGTCTACTATTTGAAGTTCAAAAACCCCAGACTTCGAATCGTAAAATCTACTCCGCACGATGTGGCATACAACGATACCCCTCACTTCCAGTTTTGCTTTAACACCTACAACTACGGCTACGGCGTCGATAACAACATCGCTTCCTATTACACCCACTATGCTTTTGAGGTTGGCCGGGAACGGGCCTTCACTGTAGCGGATACAACCGTCATATTGAATAAACGCCACGGATGCATGAATTTTGTACGAACCATCACGCATACCAGTTTCATACGTGTGCCACCCAGGAACATTTTGAAGCCTAGTCGCTGGTGGATCGTCGACCAATATGGCAACGACAGAAAAATCGAAATTACGCAAGCTGTTGAAGGTAATCGTATCGATTTCAAGCGATTCGACTGAAGGACTTTCTCCCCCTCCTTCACAACGTATGCCGCAACCTATGCCTGGGGGCGGGGCGGCATACGTTTCCACGCACCTTTCCTGCAAGTAAGTCATCTATGCCCATCACACTGTTTAAATCTTAGGCGAACCTAGGCGAGTTGCTCCAGATTAGGGCCTGATGTCTTCGGGTAAGAGGGCTGAGGCGGGCACGACCATGGCATTGCTGCGTTGCCGATAAGGCAAACCCAAACAACGCCCACGCTTTGCTCGTTGAGTATCCAAATCAAAGCGCGCCGCTTATGAAAGCGTTTTTTGGGGAAAGTCACGACCTTGTCAAAGACAAGGTCCAGCTAGCTTGGGCAAAAGGGGCCGCGCTTGCCTCTGCCTATCAAACGCCATGGGGACAAAGCAAATTCGTTGGAATCATGGCGCAAAGCGAGAACCTCAGAGCCTACGTGCTTCGACAAGATTTCCATGGGCGAATCGCTATAAATCTAAATAAATTCAGCGAGCAGGGTCTTCCGTTAGTTTTGGGTCATGAGATATCACATTTATCAAGGGTCAACAGATTTACACAAACTGGCGCTGGCACATACGACCATTACTATTTATTCCCAAGCAAGCTGACAGACCTGGTTGGGCTTGCTGGTCCAAAACCTCCCACAGCCTTGGCACATTTGCAGGTTGCCAACAGTATCGTTCAAGGCCATCTCAACTCGACTAATCTAGCCGCTCCCCTGCATGAGAATTTCATAACGGGTGTCAGGTTAAAATCCAGCACGCCTGACGCAATCACGGATATCGATACCGCCCTCGCGGCCCACAATACCCATTCGGGCTTGGCGGCAGCCATGGCGGCTGAGAATGCGGGCAGCGTGATCCATTCGGCGTTCTATGCCCATAACCAATATAAACAGTTATTAGCACAGCGTTCGACACAGCGGACCTTAGCGAGATAACGCTGGCGATGCCCTGGCCAAAAACGATTCGAGCGCTATCGCCGCTTCTGGCTGGAGCGCCGCGTGCAAACTTATCCGCAGACACGGTACGGATGGCGGGGCGATTTCGGCTTATTGCAGGCCACAAATAACTCAACACACTGCGAAACAAAGCAGGCTCAAGTCCAATAACTATGTATTTACATTCCCGTACCGCTGCGTTGCCTAATGGATTCCATTCAATTCAAGGATGGAATCATGAATATCTTCAACTCAGCCAACATCTGGCTCAGCCAGCTCAAAATCGAGATCACCTCCCGTTCCAACACGTTTTTGGGGAGAGGCTGGCTGCAGGAAGCAACTGTAAAAGTTGCGCGGCGCACCAACGGGACCATTACTGAACCGCAACGCGGCACTGACGACCATTGCCGTCTTTGAAACGATACTGGCGTGCTGCCGTTTAATCACTTCCCAGTGTTCTGATAGCTCCGCGGCATCACGCTGTCTTTGCAAAACATGCAAGCAGGTGACATATGTCAACGCACGAAATTCACTCCCAGGCCAGTAACTTTCTAAGCTTTCTCAACACCGGGGTCGACCCCAGAACCGGGCAATTCACCATCGCCATGAGCCTGCCGCTTCCTCCGGCCAATGCCCTCGCCGGCCCCTCGCTTTCTCCGACGCTGTCTTTCAGCACCCTTAGCTCTATGCACAACAGAGGGTATGGCCTTGGCTGGTCGCTGAATGTCTCAGAGCTGAACCTGAACCCTGAGGCCTCTACCCTACGCCTGTCCTCAGGTGAACAGTTCGCCGTGGACTGGGATAACTCGGACCTGAGCATCGGCGGCACGCTGGTGTTTCTCGATTGCAAATTGAAAACCCTGCTGGTCACACGACTCAGCGAAAGCAGCTTTAGGGTCGACCTGAAATCCGGCGAAAGCGAAATCTTGACGCAGCAGAACGGCAACGCGTACACCCTCAGCGAACGGCGCTCCAGTGAAGGACGCCGTCTATTCGTCGATTGGCTGCCCGGCGCAGACGATGGCAACCTCATCGATAGGATTAGGGATGAAAGCAGCACCTTGCTGCAGGTGGTCAGGGGACCAGACGAAGTGAGCTTTGTCACGCATCCCGACCTGGACAAACACAGCTCCCTGCGTTTGCAATTGAGCAACGACCAACTCACAGGCGTCTACCTACCGGAGATCGATCAACCTTTTACGTTCAGCTACGAGTCCTGCGCAGTGGCACCAGGTACCGAGCTGTTATTGCCTGACGAACTCGCCGGTCCGCTCGGCGCGTATCACAAGGTTTATTGGGCCACCGATGACAGCGGCCACCACGTGCCAGCCGGTGGACCTTTTGCCTATCTGCCGCGCGTTGCCAGCTGGACACACTCTGCGGGCAGTGCGGACTGCGAATTGCATCGGTATTACCAATGGATCGGAGACCACAACTTTCTCGGGTTTGGCAGCGATCAAGGATTCAACTGGCAACAAGGCCGCGACAATCTTTATCAGGTAGAGCGCGACTATAAATACGAAGTCGTTGAAGTCCAGCGTGACTACATGGGCCAAACCCTGGCAACGATCACCCGGGTGTGGAACAGATTCCACCTGCAGACTCTCGAAGTCAGGGCGCAAGGCCAGTGTGAATACCGCGTCGAGACTACTTACGGCATCGATCCCGCGCTCAGTTGGGAAGAACAACCGGCCTGGTGTCAGTTGCCGCACACGACAGTGGCGCGCTATATCGATCACGCTCGGCCGGAACTGCATCGCAGCGAGCAGACCGATTACAGGTACGACGCTTACGGCAATGTTTTGCACACACGATTTCCTGGCGGTGTCGAGGAACGCAGCGACTATTACCCGGTCGACGGCGCGCCGGGCTGTCCGCCTGACGCGCTGGGCATGGTCAGGTACCTGAAAAGCAAAACCGTTACACCGGCTCCACACCCCAACGGGATCAAAGACGGCGCAGCGGTGATCTCGATCCACTACACCTACGCACTGCTGGACTCCTTGCTTGAGAATAATCCGAGCCATGCGGTGGTGATCAGTGAGCAGGCCCGGGATGAAACCACCAGTCAGATCCTGGAAACGACCCATCAGCACTACGTAACCGACCGTAAAGATCATTACGGGCGCGATGCCAAGTCGATCAACACCCTCAACGGCAAGGCCACCACCACTTCGTATAGCTACGAAGTCAGCGGGGGCGAACTGGTTACTCACGTCACGGTGGACGGCTTCGAGAATGATGCAGAGAACCGATCAATCAACCATAGCGCTCAGTCGCTTCTGACCGGTTTGACGACCTGGGAACAGAACGAGACCGGTGCGCGCACCCGCTACGAGCATGACGCCCTGGGCCGAGTTCGGCGCACGGTAGTTGCCGAAGGCAGTCAGTACGAAGTGGCAACCACTGCGCGTTACCACATCGCCGATGCCATCGGCCATGGCTCGCGTCCGGACATGCAAAGCAATCCGGTTCTGGTCGAACACACTGACGTCACCGGACAACGCCAGCGCAGTTGGCTGGACGGAGCAGGACGAACCGTGCGGGTGGAACTGGAAGACCTGGATCACGCGCCCGGCGTGTTTCGCGAGATCCAGCGCAGTGTCTACGACGCTCAGGGCCGCATCGTCAGTCAGATGGCACAGGACTGGCTACCCGGCAACATGCAACCTTTGGCGTTACGCACCCTCACCCGCTATGACGACTGGGGCCATGTTTCCCAAGTCGAGACGGCGGACGGTGTGATCGCCCATGTACGGCATGACCCGATACTGCGTCGCATCGAGTGCTGGAAACAAAGCGCCGGCCAACGGGGTCCACGCCAGGTCACCCTGACCAATGCCGCAGGTAACCCGATAGAACAAGCGCTATACGACGAAGCGGACCGACTGATTCACCGCACCGAGTTTATGCGCGACGGCCTTGATCGAGTGATCCAGGAGCGCGTAAAGATCGAGGGACAAACCGACATCGTCACCCGCTTGCGTTACGACGCCTATTCGCGGGTTGTCGAACGCGAGCTACCTGACGGTTCGGGCATCCAGTGGACCTATGCGTCACATAGCGACGCGCATCACCCGGAGTCGGTCAGCGTCACACCCGCCAAGGAGGCACACAAATGAGTACCCATTTTCCGCTTTCCGCCGCTCAGGTAATCGGTCGCCAGACCTTTGACGGCCTGGGTCGCCAACGCACCGTAGAGACTGGCACCCGTGTCACCCGCTTTCATTACGACGCCGGTCAGTTGCCGCCTGCGGCCAACACCCTGGCCGACGGTACCCACGTTGCCATCACCTACGAGCCGCAACTGGACAACCAGTTGCTCAGCGTCAAAATCGCGGGCGAAACGGCACATCAAATCGGTTATCACCCCAGCCTTGCGCAACCCGCATCAGCCAGCACAAAGGCAGGGCGGCGGCGCTGGAGTTTCACCGCTAGCGGTCAGCCTGATCGCGATACCTGGGCAGTGGATGATCATGAGCACACCACCCAATGGAGGCACACTCTCAATGGCAGGTTGATGGGGTTTAACGATGCCGCAGGCACTAGTCACGATCATCAGTACGATGCTTTGGGCCGCCTTCAGCAGCTGAGTGTCGGCCCCGTTCGGACGGTCTTTAGCTACGATCACTTTTCGCGTCCTGCCAGGGTCATTACCGAAGATCCGGGCAATGGCCGACGCATGGTCAAGACAATGACTTACGACAGTCTTGGACGTGAGCACCGCCGCACATTTGAAATAAGCAGCCCTGGCAGCCTACACACCCTCACCCAAACACTCGAATATTCGGCGCTGGACCAGGTAACTTCGCGCATCTGGGCCGATGGCGATCAACAAGGCGAGGAGACATTCGCCTACGACTTGCGAGGCCGACTGGTGCTGTACACCGCCAATGCCGCCGCCGCACCTGTCGACCCCTTCGACAACAGCATCGTGCGCCAGGCGTTTTCCCTCAACGCGCTGGATGGCTACACAACGGTCGAAACCCGTTATGCCGACGGAACCGAGGATCAGGCGCTCTTCACCTACGCCGCGACCGACCCGACCCAAGTGGTCAGAATCACCCACACCCACCCCTCCTGGCCCCAGCAGATCGACCTGCACTATGACGCCTGCGGCCGGCTGATCGAGGACAGCCTGGGACGCGTCCTCACCTGGGACCTCGAGGGCCGCCTGGCCAGCCTCAGCTATCAAGGCCAGCACTGCCGGTATGCTTACGATCCGGATGGCAATCTGACCGACCGAGTATTGGACGGAGTACTGACCCGCAGCTTTTTCAGCAACGGGCAGATGACCCACGAACAATGCGGCGATCAAACGCTTAGCCTGATCGGTGATGGACACTCGGTGTTTGCGCTGAGCAAGCTGGCCGCTGATGTGCGCAGCACTGCGCTGCTGGGCACCGATGGCCAGGGCAGCGTGCGGATCGAGGACGGCGACCGGCTGCGCACCCGTCGCTATACCGCTCACGGCGCTGAGCCCGACGATGACTCACACGGCCCGCTCGGCTTTGCAGGGGAACGCGTTGACGCATTGAGCGGCTGGTCGATTCCTGGCGGTTACCGTCCTTATGATCCAGTGCTGATGTGCTTCCTCAGCCCCGACGATGAAAGCCCATTCGGGCGCGGCGGCCTCAATCCCTACGCATACTGCGGAGCAGATCCGGTGAACCGCATCGACCCGGACGGCCACAGTTGGTGGAACTGGCTGGCGGGTGGGTTTGGTCTGGCGCTGGGTACTGCCGCCATGATTACCAGCTTCGGTGCAGCCGCTCCGGCTATTGCCTCGCTGTACGCAGTGGGCTTTTCGGCGCTCACTGCCACCGGCGTCATGGCCATTGGTGCGGCAACCCTCAGCGCGATTTCATTGGGCACGGGAGTGGCATCAGTAATCTTGCAGGCTACGGGCGCCAACGACAAAGCCGCCGACATTCTGGGCTGGGTATCCCTGGGCACGGGGCTGGTAGGTGCGGGACTGGAAATGGCGCCGGCGGCGATTGGCAAGCTAACAACGCGAGCAGCTCGTGCGCCCGGCCGGGCTGGGTCCCGCTTGCTCGCAAATCCGCCCTCACCCCGGACGGCACATCGGATAGGCAAGGCAGACATCCTGTATGAAAAGAACGCCGGAAGTAGTGACGTTGCGTTTATCGAGCGGCTTTGGGATGAGAACTACGCAGCCTTCGTGACTCATGGTACGCCGTTTGGAAAATTGATGAATGCTCAAGGCAAGGCCGACTCGGCGATTAACGTGGCCACTGACCTGATCGCGCCCAGGCTGACCGCGATGGGGTATCCGGCTGATCAGAAAATCGTGTTGCTGGCGTGCTGGGCGGGGAAAACCGGAGCGGCGCAGAACGTCGCCAACGTGCTGAAACGACCGGTCGAGGCGTACAGCAGCAAGATTCACCTGCTTAGCGCTGCCACGCTGCAAACACCCATGAGAATTACCGGTAAATTGCATGCAGGCGCCACTACGGCGCCCGTGACGAAAATATCGGTGTTCAAACGAGTCTTCGCGCACAAACGGGGGGCCTTTTCCGATGCGCCCGGTTTCGAACTCGCGACGGCGAAGCTCTACCACCCCCACTAAGCGTAACTAAGCCATGGCCAGTGTGCCGCGCACCAAACTCAGGGGCGCGGCCACACTCTCGTGCTGACTGCGGTAGCGGATGCAATTCACGCGCAAGAGCACCGCAAAATGCACCACTTCACTTCGGTAGTCCATCGCCTCTTCAAACAAAGGCTGATCAGCTGAGTAGTGACCGCGCCGCTGTCCAGACACCGCGCTGTCGCAGCCAATTACCATCCTGGTGCCGTCGGGCAAAAATGGGCGAGGCAACCGCTGGTCTCAAAATTTTGTAACCAGCCCTGACATTTTTTGTGCGAACTAGCCTTAACAGTTGAACTGACAAGGAAGTCGTCCCATGAGCCTGTTTTTTAATACGCCCCAGCTGAATGTCATTGAACCCCGCACTTACCTTATTCGCCGTGTCGATTATCATCGTGCGCGTGAAGGTGCTTCGTCTGAGGCCCGCGTTACCCGGCATAGCTGGGATACGGCAGGACGACATGTCGCGGATCAGGATCCACGCTTGTGGAGCACTGGAACACTTTTAAACACCGCCACCGTCAGATCTTTGAGCAACGCATTGCTATTGCAAGAAAATGTCGATGCTGGGTGGAGAGTGATTTTGCCCGGTGCAGATGGCCAGTCGTTGGAAAACTGGGACGGCAGAGGCGGCTTCAGCCGTCTTATTTGCGACGAATGCTCGCGCCCCCAGGCTCTGTATGAAAAACAGGAAGATTGCCCGCAGCCGTCGACGGTCGAACGCTTTACGTATGGCGACAATTCGGCTGAATCGGCACGGCACAATCAGTGCGGTCGTTTGACCCGTCACGATGATACGGCTGGCACCCGACGCATCTACGAGTACGCATTGAACGGGGGGGCGCTGGCGGAAAACCGAAGGTTTCTGGCCAGCGTCCTACCTCCCGATTGGCCACAAGATGCAGATCAGCGCGATGCCCTGCTGGAAAGCGTCGACGGTTTTACCAGCTCGGCATGCGTCGACGCATTGGGGGCTCCCGTTGAACAGACCGATCCGGCAGGAAACCGGAGTACCTCGACCTACGGCGTTAGCGGCCGCCTTGAACAAACCGGAGTTTGGTTAACTGGCGCATCGAGTCATCGTTCTTTAGTCAGCAAAATCGCTTACAACGCCAATGGCCAGGTAGAAATGGAGTGCCTGGGCAACGGGGTAATAAGCAAATTGTCTTACGACGCGTCAAGCGGACGTTCAACCCGAATACTGTCTGCAAAGGCGGACGGGACGCTGCTGCAGGATCTGAACTATGAATACGATCCGGTCGGCAACATCGTGAGCATTACGGATGCCACTCAGCCAACCCGGTTCGCAGGCAATCAGAAAGTTGAGCCGATCAGCCGTTATCGTTACGACAGCCTTTATCAACTGATTGAAGCCAGCGGGCGTGAGGTTTCCAGCGGTCCAAGCCACGGCCCGGCAATCTCCGACCTACAGACCCCAATGCTTGATCCCAATAAATTGAGCAACTACACCCAGACTTACACCTACGACGCAGGGAACAACTTGTTGGAAATGCATCATCAGGGTGAACAACCCTTTTCACGCAAGATGATCGTGTCGCCTGTCAGCAATCGAAGCATGCCGGAACTTGAGATCGAGGCCGATTTCTCGTCTGCCTTCGACGCCAATGGCAATCTTCAGAATTTGACGCGAGGCCAATCCATGCATTGGAACTTGCGTAACCACTTACGCCTGGTCAAAGCAGTGCAGCGTGAAAATGGAGTAGACGACGATGAAATATATATCTACGACGGTGACGGCCAACGCTGCCGAAAGATCAATACTGCTCAGGCCAACACGCGGACTGTAGTGTCTGAAGTTCGCTACTTACCCGGCCTGGAAATACGGAATCTGGCCAACGGAGAGGTCCTCGAAGTAGCGACCTTTCATGCAGAGCGCAGCAGCATAAGGATCTTGCATTGGGCAGAGAAAAAACCCGATGGCATCGATAACGACCAGGTGCGTTATAGCATTGGAGACCATTTGGGCTCATGTACGCTGGAGCTGGATGGTCAGGGTGCAGTGATTTCGCAGGAAGGTTATTACCCGTTCGGCGGCACCGCTTGGTGGACAGCGCGCAGCGCCGTGGAGGCCGGGTACAAGACGGTTCGTTATTCCGGCAAGGAGCGAGACGCCACGGGCCTTTATTACTACGGCTCCAGGTATTACGCGCCGTGGGTGCAACGGTGGATCAACCCTGACCCCCTGGGTAGTGTTGATGGGTTGAATCTTTACTGTTTTGTCGGCAATACGCCTATCAACAAATTCGATGTAAATGGTCTGGCAGGAGTGGATCTGGAACAGCTGGACCTGGAACAGCTGGTCAAGGCCCAAAGCGCTGCGAGAAGGTATGTGAACCCCATTAAGGTAAGAAGAATAACTCAAGGAGTGACGAGCGTATCGATCAAAGGCGACAGGTCCGTCTTTGCCAGAGTTGGTATTTATCTTGACCGCGATACAGAGGCGCCACGAGATTTCCACTATCTCGCCCTGGATAACAGCCTTCGGGGAAAAGTGTCAGGGGGCGATGCGACGATCAAGCTCGGTAGCGCCAAGGGCGCTGACATCGAAGCCGCGAGTGGTTCCATGCCGGCGGCCTATATAAACGGCGGCTATTTCAATATGGGTCAAAAAAAACCTAATGAAAGGAGCGCGGAACACGCGTCCGTCGGCGAAAACTTTATTGACGGGAGGCCGAAGCAATTCGTTGAGCCGCCTGCGGATTATGCCTCAAAATATTCGAAGCTCACGCTAAACGACGGGTCGTATATTCATGTTGCGCCCAAACTTTCAACGAGAGGAGTTCCTCAATTCTCGCGAAGAGACAGCCTTCTTCCCCAGAACACCTATGGCGAAACTACAAATCATGTGGGCGCCCTTGGCCATGCGGGAGATCCAAATGCGCGCTCGGGTATTAGCCTGGCACAAAATGGAACCGCAAAAACCCGAATTGCCATCACGCTGAATCAAGGCAGGGGCACCTTTCAGCACAATACCAACGAACCTGGAGCCACCATGCTTGAATGGACCGCATTCATGTCACGGTTGGATAACCTGAACCCCAAAAATGAAGAGGGATTCCCGGCGGCCTCCTCCTGGAACCTCGATGGAGGCGATTCGTCAGCCCTCGGAGTACTCGATGATGCTGGCGAGCATTTATTGAGGGTCAATACGTTAAAGGTCGGTAGAGGACTTAAGCCAGCAAGACCCATTGGAAACTTCCTGTCCTGGCACCGATGATAAGAAGTATGGGGTCAATTTGTTCTACCCGCGCCGATCCAGCACATTGACCACCAGCCGATCCAGCCAGCCCCACACCCTTTGTTGCACGCGGCGCCACAGGGGACGGGCTTTCCAGTCTTCCAGACTGACCAGATTGCTGACTGCAAAATCCCGCTCGAAGCTTTCGGCGACCGCCAGGGTCAGCGCCGGGTCCAGCGCTTCGAGGTTGGCTTCCAGGTTGAAGCGCAGGTTCCAGTGATCGAAGTTGCAGGACCCCAGGCTCACCCAGTCATCGATCAGGACCATTTTCAGGTGCAGGAAACACGGCTGGTACTCGAAGATTTTTACCCCGGCGCGCAACAGGCGCGGGTAGTAGCGATGACCGGCGTAGCGCACGGAAGGATGGTCGGTGCGCGGCCCGGTCAGCAGCAGGCGCACATCGATGCCCCGGGCTGCCGCGCGCCTGAGCGAACGCCGGACTTTCCAGGTAGGCAGGAAATACGGCGTCGCCAGCCAGATGCGCTTCTTGCCACTGTTCAGCGCGCGCACCAATGACTGCAGGATGTCGCGATGCTGCCGGGAATCTGCGTAGGCCACACGGCCCATGCCTTCACCGCTAACAGGCGCTGGCGGCAGGCGCGGCAGGCCAAAGTTCTGCGCAGGACGCCAGGCCGTACGTCGCTGGTTGGCGTGAAACTGACGATCGAACAGCGCCTGCCAGTCGATGACCAGTGGCCCGCGGATCTCAACCATCACTTCGTGCCATTCGCTGGCCTCGTGGCCGGGGCGCCAGAATTCGTCGGTCACACCGGTGCCGCCCACCACCGCCAATTGCTTGTCCACCAGCAGTAACTTGCGGTGATCGCGATAGAAATTGCGGATGCCGCGCCGCCAGTTGACCTGGTTGTAGAAGCGCAGGATGACCCCCGCTTCGGTCAGGCGTTTGCGCAGGCCGAGGGTAAAGGCCAGCGAGCCGAAATCATCGAACAGGCAACGTACGATCACGCCTCGTTTGGCCGCATCGACCAAGGCCTGAACCACCGCCTCGGCGCACAGGCCAGCCTCCACCAGATACAACTCAAGCTCGACCTGCTGTTGTGCGTTCTCGATGGCCTGGATCATGCGCGGGAAAAACGCAGGGCCATCGATCAACAGCTCGAATTTATTCTCTTCACGCCACGGAAAAATCGCACCAGGCATATCAGTGCGCTGCTGCCGGGGTCAAGAAACCCGGGGCGAGGTCAGCAAGCGAGGGGCATCGCAGCAGTGGGCAGGTGAAGGTGGGCATGCGAACTCCAGATGAGCAATTGGGGCAACCTTATCCGCCTGTCTGACCGCAGGTAAACCGCTATGTTCGAGGGAATTCGTATTAAGACCTGGGTGTGCGCAACCGACAGCCTTGTCGTGCACCCATCCACACCGCCGCGCTGCTGCGGCCCAGGCCATTGGCGCTTACCGTTTTGCGGGTTTCATCATCCTGTATTTCACTGGGCAGCCATTGTTTGACGTAGGCCCGGCAGTATTGGGCAGGGTTGTTCACCACGTAGCGGCATGAACAATATTCCTTGGCGGTGTAGGCGCTGATGATGTCGGGAAAGGCCAGAAGCTGGAGGCGGTAATGCCCGATCAGCGCGGCCAACGCCACCGCAACGACCATGAATGCGCTGCTGAACGGACGACGACGCAGAAAGCCGGAACCAGCACTCATGGTTTGTCCTGCTGTTTAAACGCGGCCAGCGCCAGCTTGAGTAAACGGTTGTGATCGAAGGTGCCATCGCGATCATCGGCGTAGCGCACGATCACCAACTGCTCCTCGGGAACCACATACATCGCTTGCCCCCAGTGCCCAAGCGCTGCAAACGTATCCGGCGGCGCATCGGGCCACGGGCCTGCTTGACCGTTGCCCGCGCGATTGAGCCACCATTGGCCGCCGGGCACTTCATTGGCCGGCAACGGCGCGTTTTGGATGAAGGGCGTGACGTTGAATTCGATCCATGCTGCGGGCAACAACTGACGCTCTTGCCAGCGACCGCCGCGCTGCATCAGCAGTCCGATGCGCGCCAGATCCCGCGCGGTCATGTACGCGTATGACGAGCCAACGAAGGTGCCAGTGCTGTCGGTTTCCCAGGTCGCACTCTGGATGCCGAGCGGACCGAACAGCGCCGTCCACGGATAGTCGGCGTACGCCTTGTCCCCCACCATGCCTTTGAGCGCGGCCGCCAGTACCGTGCTGTCGCCGCTGGAGTAGCGATAAGCGGTGCCGGGCGTGCTGGCCACATCGTGCCCGGCGGTAAAGCGCGCCATATCGCCTCGCCCTCGGGTGTACAGCATCGCCACCACCGAAGAATTGAGCGGCGCGTATTCGTAGTCCTCCTGCCAGTCCAGCCCGGACGCCCAGTGCAGCAGGTCCTGCATCTTGATCGCGGGATGGGCGCTGAACGGCGGATAAAACTTCGCCACTGGGTCATCCAGTTTGAAGCGCCCTTCCCCGTATGCCACACCCAAGATAGTCGCCATCACGCTTTTACTGACCGACCAGGTGAGATGCGGCGTGTCTGCGCTGGTCGGGGCGGCATAGTGCTCGTAGATGATTTCACCGTCGCGGATGACCAGCAACGCATCGGTGCGTATGCCTTGGCGGGTTTGATCGTCACGGGTTGGGAAGGCGTAATGCTCAAGGTCTGCCAGCGCGGGGGTTGAGGCGACCGGTTTGAAGGCCCATTGCTCACCGGGCCAAGGTTCAGCCGTGGCTGAGCAAGTGATCAGAAACACCGCGAGGAAGAGAAACAGACGGCAGACCATGGAAGCATCTCTGGCGAAGAGTTCGAGAACCGTAGCAGCGATTCATGACAACCGATCTGCAGGAGCGCGCCGATTTTTGTAGGAGCCAACTTGTTGGCGAGAAAGTCCGACGCGGTCCATCCGACAATCCTCTTCGCCAGCTTCGCGGGCAAGCCTCGCTCCAACAGGTTCTGCGTTATCCCCCGATTTTAGCGATGCCCCAGATCCTCGTTGGACCGAGGCTTGCCCGCGAAGCTGGCGACGCAATGTATCGAATGTACCGCGTCCATTGTTTCGCGCGGCAAGCATCCCTGCGCCACCGGCCCATGTCACGCAACCATCACCAAAGCGTAATGGTGATGACATCGCCCCTAAATAGCCTGCATCTGTGAAGCAATGGTTCAAACCATACAGTCGACCAGCCCTTAATCCCCGGCTGGCCCACGGAGACGACGCATGACTCAGATCGCCAGCATTCGAGACACCCGCGCAGACCGACGACTTCAGGCCGAACGCCTGATTGGCAGCAAAGCCCTGCAGGAAGCCCAGGCTTTACGTTTCAGCGTGTTCAGTGGCGAGTTCAACGCCAAACTCAAGGGTGCCGAACTGGGTCTTGATATCGACGACTACGACGTACATTGCGCCCACATCGGCGTACGCGATCTGGCCACCGGGCAACTGGTCGCCACCACCCGCCTGCTGGACCACAAGGCCGCCAGCACGTTGGGCAAGTTCTACAGTGAAGAAGAATTCAGCCTGCATGGCCTCTGTCATCTGAAGGGTCCGATCCTGGAACTGGGCCGTACCTGCGTCGACCCGGCCTACCGCAACGGCGGCACCATCGCGGTGTTGTGGAGCGAACTGGCCGAAATCCTCAACGAAGGCGGCTACAGCTACCTTATGGGTTGCGCCAGCATCCCGATGCAGGACGGAGGGATTCAGGCTCACGCGATCATGCAGCGCTTGCGCGAGCGTTACCTGTGTACCGAAAACCTGCGAGCCGAACCAAAAAACCCGTTGCCCACCCTTGATCTGCCCAACAACGTCATCTGCGAAATGCCGCCGCTGCTTAAAGCCTACATGCGCCTGGGCGCGAAGATCTGCGGCGAGCCGTGCTGGGACGAGGATTTTCAGGTGGCCGACGTGTTCATCCTGCTCAAGCGCGACGAGTTATGCCCACGCTACGCCCGCCACTTCAAGGCAGCGGTGTGATGAGCCGGTTGCGCAGTTATGCGCGCGTCGCACGGGTGCTGTGGGTCATTGCGCTGGGCCTGACCATTGCCGGCACGTTCACGCTGATGGAGCGACTGCGGATCGGTCACTCGATGGCCCGTCGGCAGCGCTGGAGCAACTGGTTCATGGCGCATCTGGCTGGAGCGCTGCCGTTTCGCGTCACCGTCAGCGGGCAACTTCCGACACGGCCAATGCTGTGGGTCAGCAACCATGTGTCGTGGACCGACATTCCGCTGCTGGGGATGCTGGCGCCACTGTCGTTTCTGTCCAAAGCCGAAGTGCGCACCTGGCCGGTCGCGGGCTGGCTGGCGCTGAAGGCTGGCACGTTGTTCATCCGTCGTGGCTCGGGAGACAGCAAGCTGATTCAAAAGCAGATCGGCCAACACTTGCTGAGCAACCATCCGTTGATGATCTTCCCCGAAGGCACCACCACCAACGGCCGCAGCCTGCGTACCTTCCACGGGCGCCTGCTGTCCAGCGCCGTGGAAACCGGCGTGGCATTGCAACCGGTGGCCATTCAGTATTTACGTGACGGCAAGCCAGATCCGATTGCGCCCTTCATTGGTGATGATGATCTGCTCTCGCACCTGCGTCGGTTGTTCGCCAATGAACAGGGCGATGTGCATATCCACTTGCTGGCCCCGATTGAAACCCTGGGCAAGGAGCGCGCGGCATTGGCGTACCAGGCTCAGCAGGCGGTGCAGGGGGCGCTGTTTGGAGAAATGCCTCAGGCGGTGGTGCCCCGGCCCGAAGCCAGGGCGGCTTGAGCAAACGCCTGGACCTGTGGATAAAACTCGTTGAAATCCTCGCTCAACGGCTGGTAGAGCCCGCGCAATTCCTGCATCGCGCCCGCCAGCCCTTCAGGCCGTGACAAGCGCCGGGCAATCCCGGCCAGCGCGTCGCCTACCACTTCAAAATCCCGATACGAACCCAGCCAGTCCTGCGCCGCCATGCGCGGCGCGATGAACGCCAGGCGCTCGGGCAATTGCGGCTCGTCGGCCAGCACCTGGTAGACATTGTCGGTGAACACGTCCAGCGGTCTATCGGCGTACCGCGCCCAGTCACGCGCCAGGCAGTGATCGAAAAACACGTCCAGCACAATCCCCGCGTAACGCCGACGCTCTGCCGGAAAACGGCCCATCGCCTGTCTGATGAGCGGGTGAGCGTCGGTGAACGCGTCAATGCGCCGGTGCAGACGGATGGCCTCCTCGATCTCGGGAGGGAACCGCCCCGGCAGCAGCCCTTTGACGAAATCGCCATACAGGCTGCCCAGCAGTTGCGCCGGACGTTGGCCGCCGAGATGGAGGTGCGCGAGGTAGTTCATGAGCGTGGAATCACCTTTTTGAGTGTTGGAGCGAGGCTTGCCCGCAAAGCTCAGAACGCGGGGGTAACAGGAAACACCTCGTCGTTAGCTTCGCGGGCAAGCCTCGCTCCAACGGATCGTCAGCGCTCTGACGAAACGTGTCCCGAGCCTACCCCAATTTTCGCGGAAGGCCTATATCGATATAACCCGATATACCGTTTCGCGCTGTCCTTAGCACGCCTTCATATTTGTATATCGCGAAATACCAATATAAAGTTCGCCCCATCGCGATATACCGCTAAACCCCATATTGAGAACGACATGCCTATCGACCTCGACGAAATAATAAAAGCTCTGGCTCATCCGGTTCGCCGTCAGATTCTTGGATGGCTCAAAGACCCACAGGCCTGTTTCCCCGATCAGGAGCACTCTTTGGAAAACGGCGTCTGCGCAGGTCAAATCGACCAACGCGCCGGACTGTCCCAATCAACGATTTCTGCGCACCTGGCGACCTTGCAACGGGCCGGCCTGATCAGCAGCAAAAAGTACGGCCAGTGGCATTTCTTCAGACGTAACGACGACGCCATTCAGGCGTTTTTGAAAGAGCTGTCCGAACAGCTCTGACCCCACCTTTTCAGGAGACGCTTCGTGCCTCTTTCGCTACTTATTCTGGCCCTGAGCGCCTTCGCTATCGGGACCACCGAGTTCGTCATCATGGGCTTGCTGCCCGACGTTGCGTCCGATCTGGGCGTGTCGATTCCGGGTGCCGGCTGGCTGGTGACCGGTTATGCGCTGGGCGTCGCCATCGGTGCGCCATTCATGGCGATGGCCACCGCCAGGCTGCCGCGCAAGGCCGCACTGGTCACGCTGATGGGCATCTTTATCATCGGCAACCTGCTGTGTGCGGTGGCGGCTGATTACAACATCCTGATGTTTGCCCGGATCATCACCGCGCTGTGCCACGGTGCGTTCTTCGGGATCGGATCGGTGGTGGCGGCAGGCCTGGTTCCAGCCAACCGTCGGGCTTCGGCCGTAGCGCTGATGTTCACCGGCCTGACCCTGGCCAACGTGCTGGGTGTCCCGCTGGGCACGGCATTGGGCCAATACGCCGGCTGGCGCTCGACCTTCTTCGCTGTCACGGCGATCGGCGTTATTGCCCTGATCGGTCTGATCCGCTTCCTGCCGACCAGGCGCGACGAAGAAAAACTCGACATGCGCGCCGAGCTGGGCGCATTGAAGGGCGCGGGCATCTGGCTGTCGTTGAGCATGACTGCGCTGTTCTCGGCCTCGATGTTTGCCCTGTTCACCTACATCGCGCCGCTGCTGGGTGAAGTCACCGGCGTCTCGCCCAAGGGCATCACCTGGACACTGCTGTTGATCGGATTGGGCCTGACGGTGGGCAACATCATCGGCGGCAAGCTGGCGGACCGACGCCTGGCCGCGACGCTGATCGGCGTGTTCATCGCCATGGCCGTGATCTCCACCGCATTGAGCTGGACCAGCGTGGCGTTGATCCCGACTGAAATCACCCTGTTCTTGTGGGCCACCGCTGCCTTCGCCGCCGTGCCAGCGTTGCAGATCAATGTCGTGACCTTCGGCAAGGAAGCGCCAAACCTGGTGTCGACCCTGAACATCGGCGCCTTCAACGTCGGCAACGCCCTGGGCGCCTGGATCGGCGGCACGGTTATCGAACAAGGCTTCGGCCTGACCCGTGTGCCGCTGGCGGCCGCTGCCCTGGCCGTGGTCGCGCTGCTGGTGACGTTGATCAATTTCCGTCAGCGCGGCAATGCCGAACTGGCCCCTGCAACCCACTGATTTCCACCCCGACTTTTCTTGAACTGACTGTAAGAGGGCTTTTCTGAATGACCACTATTTTTGATCCGATCAAACTGGGCGATCTGGAGCTGGCCAACCGCATCATCATGGCCCCCCTGACTCGCTGCCGCGCCGACGAAGGCCGGGTTCCCAACGCGATGATGGCCGAGTACTACGTTCAGCGCGCGTCGGCGGGCCTGATCATCACCGAAGCCACGTCCGTCACTGAAATGGGCGTCGGCTACCCGGACACCCCCGGTATCTGGTCCAACGATCAGGTCCGTGGCTGGAGCAACATCACCAAGGCCGTTCACGGCGCAGGCGGCAAGATCGTCCTGCAACTGTGGCACGTGGGCCGTATTTCCCACCCGATGTACCTGAACGGCGAAGCGCCAGTCGCACCAAGCGCCATCGCCGCCAAAGGTCACGTCAGCCTGGTTCGCCCGCAAGCTGAATACCCGACGCCCCGCGCACTAGAACTGGCCGAGATCGCTGACATCGTCGACGCCTACCGCACCGGTGCCGAAAACGCCAAAGCGGCCGGTTTCGACGGCGTGGAGATTCACGGCGCCAACGGTTACCTGCTCGACCAGTTCCTGCAAAGCAGCACCAACTCGCGCACCGATCAGTACGGCGGCTCCGTGGAGAACCGTGCGCGTCTGATGCTGGAAGTGACCGACGCTGTGTTGGAAGTCTGGGACGCAGGCCGGGTCGGCATGCACCTGGCACCCCGCGCTGACGCTCACGACATGGGCGACGACAATCTGGCCGAAACCTTCACCTACGTTGCCACCGAACTGGGCAAGCGCAAGATCGCCTTTCTGTGCTCGCGCGAACGTGAACTGGACGACAGCCTGGGCCCACGCCTCAAGCAAGCGTTCGGCGGCGCGTACATCGCCAACGAGAAGTTCACCAAGGACAGCGCCAATGCCTGGCTCGCTGCCGGCAAAGCAGACGCCGTGGCCTGGGGCGTTCCGTTCATCGCTAACCCGGACTTGCCTGCACGTCTGGCCAAGGGCGCTGCGCTGAACGAGCCGCACCCGGAAACCTTCTACGCCAAAGGCCCGGTCGGCTACATCGACTACCCAGCGCTGTAATCGGTCTGCCTGAAACGCAAAAGCCCCGGCTCAGTGATGAGTCGGGGCTTTTTGTTGAGTACCTGTTGGAGCGAGGCTTGCCCGCGAAGCTAAGACTGAAGTGTGTCAGGCAAACAGAGCTGCCAACTTCGCGGGCAAGCCTCGCTCCAACATGGCCGTCAAGGTCGCGCGTTAAGTTTCTGCGACAACGTCTGGATCTGGCTTTGCAGCGTATTGATGTTGCGCGTCACCTGACCGCGAAATGCGTCGAACTCGGCGGTCGTGGCGCCTGCCGAAGCGGCCGGACGATTCTCCTGTTCGCTTTTGAGGACGATCATGTCCTGCTCAAGACGGTCGATGGCGGCGCCCGGATTGCTCTTTTTCAGGTTGGCCACGTCTGCCGCCACGCTTTTGATTTCTGCGTCGAGCTTGTCTTGACCGGACTGCGCCGACTTCATATCGGGCAACGATGCTTTCAACGCGGCAAGCTCCGTCGATAGCGCTTTGAGCTGATCCTGCAACTGCGTGTTGGTCGCCTGCTGTTGACTGGTTTGCGTGGCGATCTGCTCCAGGCGCTTGTCCAGCCCGCCTTGGGCACCGGCCACCCCTTGCTGCTGCTGGTTTTGCTCGTCCAGCTTGTCTTGAAGCTGCTTGATCTGCGCCTTGAGCGCTTCCCCGCCGCTGCTGGCAAACGACTCGGTAGCGACGACTTTGCCGGATATGTCCTGCAGCCGCCCTGCCGCTTCTTCACTGATGCGAGCGAAGCTTTCCTGGGTCGCGACCAGTTGCTGCTCCATCAGCGAAACCTGCTGGTAACTCCACCAGCCCAATCCGCAAAACGCGATGAACAAAATGACAATCAAGGTCCATAACGCGCCAGTACCCGGGGCCTTGACCTTGACCACCGGCGTGGTCCGCGAATAGACCGTGGTGCGATCACGGGCGCCGGGGGTGGCCAGGAAATCCTCGTCATCGTCTTTGGCGCTGAGGTTGGGGAGGTCATCAACGTCATCGTATGGATCTTTGCGCATGAATGTCCCTTGCAAGCCGTTAAATCTGAATGGGGGGCAGTATAACCACGGTTGTCGGAACGGCTGAATCGCCAGCCGTCACTGTTGGGCTTTCCACCATCCGCAGAACTCATCCAGCGCCGTCCACACACTGACCTGCGGCTGATAGTCCAGATAGTACTGAGCGCGGCTGATGTCCAGGGTGAAATTCTTGTTCATGACCTGCATGCCGAGCCTGGATAGCGTTGGCTCCGGTCGGCCCGGCCACAACATGCACGCCGCTTCGTTAACCGCCGCAGCGGTGTAAGCCAGCCCATATGAGCGATAGCGCGTGACCGGGGGCAGTTGCATCTGACGCATCACGTAATTGACCACGTCCCAGATCGGGACGGGCGCGCCATTACTGATGTTGTACGCCTTGCCCAACGCTGAACCCGCCGCCAGCAGGCTGCTGAGTATCGCTTCGTTGAGATTCTGAATGCTGGTGAAATCGACCTTGTTGAGCCCATTGCCGATGATCGACAAACGATTTTTGCGCTGCATGTTCAGCAAGCGCGGGAAGATGCTGGTGTCCCCGGCCCCTGTGACCATGCGCGGGCGCAGGGCGATGACTTCCAGGCCGAACTCTTCGGCGCCAAAGACTTTCTGTTCGGCGAGATACTTGGTGGCGGCGTAATGATTGTTGAAGCGCTTGGGGACCTGTTCCTCCTTGATACCCAGATGATCGCGCCCGTCAAAATAAATCGACGGCGAGGACAGGTACACCAATCGGCGCACGCGTTGCTTGAGGCAGGCTTCGACCACGTTTTCGGTGACTTCGACGTTGCCCTGATGAAAGTCCTGACGCCGTCCCCAGCCTCCGACGGAGCCTGCGCAATGAACCACCGCCTCGACATCGTGGCACAAGCGCAGGACCAGATCGGGATCAGTCAGATCGCCCTGAACAAACTCGGCGCCACGCCGCACCAGATGCTCGACGCCCTCGGCGCGACGGCCGTTGATCCGCACGTTGAGGCCCTGCTCCAAAGCGAAACGCGCAAAGCGCCCGCCAATAAAGCCGCTCGCACCGGTGACCAGAATCTTCATTTACCGCTCCGTTTGATTTGCTTGAAGTGCTGCCAGGTGATGCAAACCCTCTGTAGGCGCGAACGTGTTCGCGAGGCCTCATCTGGGGCTTGCCGCAAAACCTCGCGCCAGCAAGTGGGCGCCTACACAATGGATAGCGCATTCATCTGCCAGCACTGACGCTCAATGCGCCGGCAGCGGCACCAGCCATTGCCCGGCATTTTTCGCCAGATGCTCGGTCAAGCGGGTCAGCAATTGCCCACCGTTGCGCCAATGATGCCAGTACAGCGGCACATCGATGGGGCGATCGGGCAATAACTCCACCAACGTGCCGCGCGCCAGTTGCTCGCGAACCTGTAACTGCGGCACCAAGCCCCAGCCCATGCCGGCTTCGATCATGCGGATGAAGCCTTCGGACGAGGGGCACAGATGGTGCTGAAAACCTTCTTCCACGCCAAGCGAGGCAAGATAACGATGCTGCAAAAAGTCGTCGGGACCGAACACCAGCGCTGGGGTTTTCGCCACGGCCAGCGGGTTCACGCCATCAGGGAAGTAACGCGTCACAAAGGCTTGGCTTGCCAGCGCACGGTAGCGCATGGCCCCCAACAACACGCTTCTGGCCCCGGCCACCGGACGCTCGCTGCCACACAAACACGCGGCCACTTCACCGGCTCGCATGCGCTTGAGGCCGACATCCTGATCTTCGACCACCAGGTCAGTGAGCAAGCCCTGCTCCACGCAGAAATCCCCGACCGCCGGGGCCCACCAGGTGGCGAGGCTGTCTGCGTTGAGCGCGATTCGCAGCCGCTCCGGCATCCCGCCTTCATCCAGCGCTGGCACCACGCTTTGCAAGTCGCGCTCAAGCAGGCGCACCTGTTGCACATGATTGAGCAGGCGCCGCCCGATGTCAGTGGGTGCTGGTGGGGTAACCCGTACCAGCACCGGCTGACCAATGCGAGCCTCGAGCAGTTTGATCCGCTGAGACACTGCCGATTGCGACAAACCCAGCACTTGAGCAGCGCGTTCGAATCCTGCTTGTTCGATGACCGCTGCCAGCGCAGAGAGCAACTTGTAGTCGAACATCAGCTTTCCTAATAGGCGATCAGCATTATTGGTTTTTCTTATACCGCTTCTCGCCGCAGACTTGCCACATTCTTTTGGAGGCTTATCTGGAGCAGCTTTTCATGTGGCAGAGCTATCTCAACGGTTTACTGGTCGCGGCCGGGCTGATCATGGCCATCGGCACGCAGAACGCGTTCGTCCTGGCGCAGAGCCTGCGTCGTGAACATCACCTGCCTGTGGCACTTTTGTGCATTGTCTGTGACGCGCTGCTGGTGACTGCAGGGGTCTTCGGCCTGGCCAATGTACTGGCGCAGAACCCGACTTTATTGGCAGTGGCGCGCTGGGGCGGCGTGGTGTTCTTGCTGTGGTATGGGCTGCAAGCGTTGCGCCGCGCGTGTTCGCAACAAAGCCTGCAGCAGGGGAATGCGGCGGGTTTGCGTTCACGTCGGGCGGTGTTGCTCAGTGCATTGGCGGTCACGCTGCTCAATCCCCACGTTTATCTGGATACCGTGTTGCTGATCGGCTCTCTGGGCGCGCAACAAAGTGTGCCCGGCGCCTATGTGGTCGGGGCGGCGAGCGCCTCCATATTGTGGTTCTCGACCCTGGCCATCGGCGCGGCATGGCTGGCCCCGTGGCTGGCGCGTCCAGCTACCTGGCGCCTGCTGGATTTGATGGTGGCGGTGATGATGTTCAGCGTGGCGGGGCAGTTGATTCTTACGGCTTGAATGAGCCAGACCAGGAACAAATTGATTTAAAAAACGCGAAGTTCAGGCATGGGTGTGTCGGGTTCACCCCGTTGTCAGCTTCGCGGGCAAGCCTCGCGCCAACAAATCCGCAAGTGTTGATCAGCTTTCAAACGCCCATCAAAAATCTTCATGATCTTCACCCTGATGCTCTGGAACCTCTATCCCACACAGTTGTTGCGTGGTTAAGGGTCGGGGCCGGTGCTATGATCCGGACCCTGCGCCGCAAAGAGTACAAACTCGACGGCGTGTTATCTGGCCGCCCGTGAACGGCCTTGCGCTCACCGCAACCTGACCTGATTAGGAGAATTACCATGGCTTTTGAATTGCCGCCGCTGCCGTACGCACATGATGCACTGGCACCGCACATTTCCAAGGAAACCCTGGAATACCACCACGACAAGCACCACAACACCTACGTCGTGAACCTGAACAACCTGGTCCCAGGTACAGAATTCGAAGGCAAGACCCTGGAAGAGATCGTCAAATCTTCTTCGGGCGGTATCTTCAACAACGCAGCCCAGGTCTGGAACCACACGTTCTACTGGAACTGCCTGGCGCCAAACGCTGGCGGCGAACCTACCGGCGCACTGGCTGATGCCATCACCGCAGCTTTCGGTTCGTTCGACAAATTCAAAGAAGAATTCAGCAAAACTTCAATCGGCACCTTCGGTTCCGGCTGGGGCTGGCTGGTGAAAAAGGCTGACGGTTCCCTGGCACTGGCCAGCACCATCGGCGCCGGCAACCCGATCACCAGCGGCGACACCCCGCTGCTGACCTGCGATGTCTGGGAACATGCTTACTACATCGACTACCGCAACCTGCGTCCAAAATACGTTGAAGCATTCTGGAACCTGGTTAACTGGTCGTTCGTTGCAGAGCAGTTCGAAGGCAAAAGCTTCACTGCTTGATCTGAACGCGCGATAGCTCGTTGTTAAAAAAACCCGGCATGTCCGGGTTTTTTTTCGCCTTCCGTTCGTGGTTTATGTATTGTCGAAAAACGATAGCCGACTAATATCAGTTTCTGTTCCAAACGATGAAAAGCGCCTCAAGTAAAGCCACCTGCCGACCGACACAGTAATGACCGCCAGACTGCCTGCGCAGGGTGGCGTCGAACAACGTTGGTGAGGTCAGGTGTTTGCGATGGCGCCTGGTTTCCGGGTTTGCTTTTGCCAAAGCGCGCACCCTATTACCTGCTCTCAGCATGGATGAAGGAATGCCCATTTGAAGCTGGAACTCAAGAACAGCTTGTCGGTGAAGCTGCTGCGCGTGGTACTGCTTTCGGCATTGATCGTGGGCGTGGTGCTCAGTTGCGCACAGATTGTCTACGACGCCTACAAGACGCGCCAGGCCGTGGCCAGTGATGCAGCGCGAATCCTCGACATGTTCCGCGACCCCTCCACCCAGGCGGTGTACAGCCTGGACCGTGAGATGGGGATGCAGGTCATCGAAGGGCTGTTCCAGGACAAGGCGGTGCGGATGGCGTCCATCGGCCACCCCAATGAAACCCTGCTCGCCGAGAAAACCCGCGACCTCAGCGCCTCGCCCACCCGCTGGCTGACCGACCTGATCCTCGGCCAGGAGCGCAGTTTCACCACTCAATTGGTCGGCCGCAGCCCTTACAGCGAGTATTACGGCGATTTGCGCATCACCCTGGACACCGCCACCTACGGCGAAGGTTTCATCACCAACTCGTTCATCATCTTTATCTCCGGCGTCTTGCGTGCATTGGCCATGGGCCTGGTGCTGTACCTGGTCTATCACTGGCTGCTGACCAAACCGCTGTCCAAAATCATCGAGCACCTGACCAACATCAATCCCGACCGCCCGAGCGAGCACCAGATCCCGCTGCTCAAAGGCCATGAAAAGAACGAACTGGGGATTTGGGTCAATACCGCCAATCAATTGCTGGCGTCCATCGAGCGCAACACCCACCTGCGTCACGAGGCTGAAACCAGCCTGCTGCGCATGGCCGAATATGACTTTCTCACCGGCCTGCCCAACCGCCAGCAGTTGCAGCAGCAGCTGGACAAGATTCTGGTGGACGCGGGCAAGGTCCAGCATCGCGTCGCTGTGCTGTGCGTCGGGCTGGATGACTTCAAGGGCATCAACGAGCAATTCAGCTATCAGACCGGCGATCAACTGCTGCTGGCGTTGTCCGATCGCTTGCGCGGACACAGCGGGCGCCTGGGTTCTCTGGCGCGCCTGGGTGGCGATCAGTTTGCGCTGGTGCAGGCCGATATCGAACAGCCCTACGAAGCCGCTGAACTTGCGCAAAACATCCTGGATGATCTGGAAGCGCCGTTCGCGCTCGATCACCAGGAAATCCGGCTACGCGCCACCATCGGTATCACGCTGTTCCCGGAAGACGGCGACAGCACCGAAAAACTGCTGCAAAAAGCCGAACAGACCATGACGCTGGCCAAGACCCGGTCACGTAATCGCTATCAGTTCTACATCGCCAGCGTCGACAGCGAGATGCGTCGCCGCAGGGAGCTGGAAAAGGACCTGCGCGAAGCCTTGGTGCGGGACCAGTTCCATCTGGTGTATCAACCACAGATCAGCTATCGCAATCAGCGGGTGGTCGGGGTGGAAGCGTTGATCCGCTGGACCCACCCGGAACACGGCCTGGTACCGCCGGATCAGTTCATTCCCCTGGCCGAACAGAACGGCACGATCATTCCAATTGGCGAGTGGGTACTGGATCAGGCATGCCGTCAGCTGCGCGAATGGCACGATCAGGGCTTCATGGATTTGCGCATGGCGGTCAACCTGTCCACCGTCCAGTTGCACCACGCCGAATTGCCGCGCGTGGTGAACAATCTGCTGCAGATCTACCGGCTGCCGCCGCGCAGTCTGGAACTAGAAGTGACGGAAACAGGCTTGATGGAAGACATCAGCACCGCCGCCCAGCATCTGCTCAGCCTGCGACGCTCCGGGGCATTGATTGCCATTGACGACTTCGGGACCGGTTATTCATCCCTCAGTTATCTGAAAAGCCTGCCGCTGGACAAAATCAAGATCGACAAGAGCTTCGTGCAAGACCTGATCGATGACGATGACGACGCCACCATCGTGCGCGCGATCATTCAGCTGGGTAAAAGCCTGGGCATGCAGGTGATTGCCGAAGGCGTGGAAACCGCCGAGCAGGAGGCGTACATCATTTCCGAAGGCTGCCACGAAGGTCAGGGCTATTTCTACAGCAAACCCCTGCCCGCCCGGGAGTTGCTGGCGTATCTGAAACAGGCCGAGCGCACGCATATGGGTGTGTTGTAAAAACGGCCTGGCCGAACCCTGTGGGAGCCAACTTGTTGGCGAGGCGATCTCGCGATTGAATCCGCCCCGTCGGCTCGCGAACCAGTTCGCGCCTACGGAAATCCCTCGCAAGCCCATGAAAATCCCTGTTACACCTTGAAATACCTCCCGGCCCGGCTCAGGGCAAATCGCCTTTACACAGAATGCAAATCTTTCGCATTATGTCGCAGCTTTTCTGGCGCGTGCCGCCGTTCTCCCTTTCTCGACGCAGGATTCCGTCATGATTCGTATGCCCCTGGCAACCGCTAGTCTGTTGGCCATCGCTATCTCGCTCGCCGGTTGTGGCGAGGGCAAGGACAAGCCCGCCGCTGCAGCGCCTACCCCGGCCCCTGCCGCCGCGACAACAGCGCCAGCCGCGGCAGCCCCGGCACAGACGAGCGATGCCGCCACCAAAGCAGTGGTCGCCAATTACGCCAACATGGTCTTTGCCGTATTCAGCGACGCCGAATCAACCGCCAAAACCCTGCGCACTTCAATCGATACCTTCCTTGCCAACCCGAATGATCAAACGCTCAAAGCGGCGCGCGATGCGTGGGTCGCAGCGCGCGTGCCTTACATGCAGAGTGAAGTCTTCCGCTTCGGCAACACCATCATCGACGACTGGGAAGGACAGGTTAACGCCTGGCCGCTGGACGAAGGCCTGATCGACTACGTCGCCAAGGACTACCAGCACGCACTGGGTAATCCGGGCGCCACGGCCAACATCATCGCCAACACCACGGTTCAGGTCGGCGAAGACAAAGTCGACGTCAAAGAGATCACCCCCGAGAAGCTCGCCAGCCTCAATGAGCTGGGCGGTGCCGAAGCCAACGTTGCCACGGGCTATCACGCCATCGAGTTCCTGCTCTGGGGCCAGGACCTGCATGGCAACGAAGCAGGCGCAGGCGAGCGGCCTGCCAGCGATTACATCGAAGGCGCGGGCGGCACCGGCGGCCACAATGATCGTCGCCGCGCCTACCTGAAGTCGGTCACCGACCTGCTGGTCAGCGATCTGGAAGAAATGGTCAACAACTGGAAACCGGGCGTTGCCGATAATTACCGCGCTTCCCTGGAAGCCGAATCAGGCGAAAGCGGCCTGCGCAAAATGCTCTTCGGCATGGGCAGCCTGTCTTTGGGCGAACTGGCGGGCGAGCGCATGAAAGTCGCACTGGAAGCCAACTCCAGCGAAGACGAGCACGACTGCTTCAGCGACAACACTCACAACTCGCACTTCTACAACGGCCTTGGCATCCGTAACGTTTATCTGGGCGAGTACACCCGGGTCGATGGCACCAAAGTCAGCGGGCCGAGCCTGTCCTCATTGGTGGCCAAAGCCGACGCCGCAACCGATACCGTCGTGCGCGCAGACCTGGACGCCACCCAGGCCAAATTGCAAGCCATCGTCGATCACGCCAACAAAGGCGAGCACTTCGATCAACTGATCGCAGCAGGCAACACCGCAGGCAATCAGGTGGTGCGCGACGCCATCGGCGCGCTGGTCAAACAGACGGGCGCCATCGAACAGGCAGCGGGTAAGCTGGGCATCACCGATCTGAACCCAGACAACGCCGATCACGAGTTCTGATCCCGGCGTTCGCCGTCGCAATACTGCGCGTTTAAAACCAAAGCCGACCCTTACGGGGCCGGCTTTTTTTTTGCTCCTGAAAACGGCTCTCAGGCCCGAATCCGTTGGGTATGACCGGACTCGTCTCAAACTTGCGTAGGGCATTTCCCAATCGCCCGATGTCGGATTGAAGGTCGAATTTAGCGGCCCGATTATCTGCACTTTCTTGATCCACCCCATCAGAAGGGAGACAGCCAGTGCCGAAAAAAAGCAGAAAAAGGCGCACCGTTAAAGACGTCAATCACAATGACTACGGCATTCACTTATTGAACGGGGCAAAAGGGCCCAGAGCATGGAAGGTCACGATTTACCGTGACGGGAAGGTCTTCAATCGGCTGTTTTCATTCTCGCGTTATGGCGGGCCGGTCCCTGCTCGCGAAGCCGCCGATGCGTGCCGTGACACATTGATGCTGGCCAACCTGCCCAAGCTCAGCCGCGACATCCGCCAGCGGCTAATCAGCACCAACACCAGCGGGTTTCCAGGGGTGCACTATCGCTGTTACACCGGCGTCGCTTACTGGGTAGCCCGCACCACCCTGCGCAACGGCAGCAGCGTGACCAAATCGTTTCGCGTCGAACTCTACGGCGACGCTCGGGCCAAGGAACTGGCCGTGCGCGAGCGCGAACGCCAACTGGATAAGGTGGGCGATTACCGTTCCTTCAAGGTGCCTCAGGGCGAGCAGCACCTGATACAGCTGATCATCGAAGACCCGACGCTGGAGATAGTCGGGATGTGATTGAGCAATACGGCACCACCGATTACTAATTGGTAACAACACATTGCCAGAGGGGCGCCAAACGCAAATCCCTCTTATTCATGCACGGATGGGCTGGTAAGCTTGCTCGCCCTGATTTCCAGCCCGTTGCAGGATGTGTATGACCACGCGGTTTCATCTGACGCTTGTCCTGCTGCTGGTCTCGGCCATTGGCGGGTGCGATGACGCCCCGCGTTTCACCAAAGCCGAGCCGGGCGAACAGCGCTCGGCAGGCGACGCCACAGTGACCAAGCGCGATCGCAACGCCTTCTCTCTGCCGTCGGCCAATCTGTCGCCATCACGGCGCCTGGACTTCAGTGTCGGCAACAGCTTCTTTCGCAGCCCCTGGGTCATCGCTCCTTCCACCACCACCGCACGCGATGGACTCGGCCCGCTGTTCAACACCAACGCCTGTCAGAACTGCCACATCAAGGATGGCCGCGGTCATCCCCCCAAAGCCGACGACAGCAACGCCGTGTCGATGCTGGTTCGCCTCTCTATTCCTGATGATCCTGACCCGGCCTACGCCGAACGCATCGCACAGCTGGGTCTGCTGCCTGAACCGGTTTATGGCTCGCAATTGCAGGACATGGCCGTGCCCGGTGTAGCACCGGAGGGCAAGGTGCGGGTCGAGTACGACGCCCTCACCCTGCACTTTCGCGATGGCACGCCGATTCAACTGCGCCGCCCTACCCTGCGCATCACCCAGTTAGGCTACGGTCCGATGCACCCGCAGACCCGTACCTCGGCACGGATCGCCCCGCCGATGATCGGGCTCGGATTGCTGGAGGCGATTCCCGAGTCGGCGATCCTGGCCAACGCCGACCCCGAAAATAAAAAAGGCACTGGCATTTCCGGTCGGGCCAATTGGGTGTGGGACGCTGCACAACACAAGATCGCGCTCGGCCGCTTCGGCTGGAAAGCCGCTCAGCCAGGCATCAATCAGCAGAACGCGCATGCACTGGCCGGTGACATGGGCCTGACCTCCAGCCTGAAACAGTCCGATGACTGCACGCCTGCGCAAACCGACTGCCTCAATGCTCCCAATGGCGAAGGGCCCAACGGCGAGCCGGAAGTCAGCGACAACATCCTGCGTCTGATCACCTTCTACACCCGCAATCTTGCGGTGCCGGCGCGGCGTGACCCAGGCAATGCGCAAGTACTGCAGGGCAAGAATCTGTTCTTCAAGGCCGGATGCCAGCAATGTCACACGCCGCAGTTCACCACCGGGCCGGACGCCAGTGAGCCGGAGCTGGCCAATCAGGTTATTCGTCCCTACACCGATCTGCTGCTGCACGACATGGGCGAAGGCCTGGCCGACAACCTCAGTGAGTTTCAGGCCAGCGGTCAGGAATGGCGCACTCCGCCGCTGTGGGGCATCGGCCTGACCAAAGTCATCAGTGGCCACACACAATTTCTGCATGACGGCCGCGCCCGCAACCTGATGGAAGCGGTGCTCTGGCACGGCGGCGAAGCGCAGGCTGCGCAACGTCAGGTACTGGCGTTCGACGCAGAACAACGCACAGCGCTGCTGGCGTTTCTGAATTCGCTGTGAATCTATTTCCGGGATCTTTTTTCAACTGTTTTCTACACCAAGGAGCCGGGCATGTTCCGACCCAAGCTGTTACTCACCAGCCTCGCCGCACTCGCGTTGGGTGCTTGCGCGCCTTCGGACCCGCAGGCCGTCACCTCGGCCGCCATCGCCAAGCAGGTGATCCTTCCGACCTACAGCCATTGGGTCGATGCAGACCGGCAACTGGCCGTCAGCGCACTCGCCTTCTGCCAGGGCAAAGCGGATCTTGAGACCGCGCGTGCAGACTTTCTCCAGGCGCAAAAAGCCTGGGCGCAGTTGCAGCCCCTGTTGATCGGGCCACTGGCTGAGGGCAATCGCGCCTGGCAGGTGCAGTTCTGGCCCGACAAGAAAAACCTCGTCGGGCGTCAGGTCGAACAATTGATCACTGCCCAGCCGCAGATCAGCGCCGACGCACTGACCAAATCCAGCGTCGTGGTGCAGGGGCTGTCAGCGTACGAATACATCCTGTTCGACGCCGAGATCGACATGGCCAACGCCGAACAGAAAGCCCGCTACTGCCCGCTATTGATGGCGATCGGCGAGCGACAGAAAAATCTGGCCGAAGAAATCCTCAACCGCTGGAACACCGCCGACGGCATGCTCGCTCAATTGAGCAAGTTTCCTAACCCGCGCTACGCCGATTCCCACGAAGCCATCGCCGAATTGTTGCGCGTGCAGGTCACTGCGCTCGATACGCTGAAGAAAAAGCTCGGCACCCCGCTGGGCCGCCAGAGCAAAGGCGTGCCACAGCCCTTCCAGGCAGAAGCATGGCGCAGCAAATCGTCACTGAGCAGCTTGCAGGCGAGTCTTGAAGGCGCCGAAACGGTCTGGACCGGGGTCGACAATCATGGCCTGCGGGGCCTGTTGGCCGCCGAGCAGAAACCACTGGCCGACAAGATCGACGCCGCCTACGCTGCCAGTCGAAAACTGCTGGCTGGCCTGAAGCCGCCACTGGTGGATTTGCTGGCCAGTGACGAAGGCCGTCAGCAGCTCAATGCGCTCTACGACAGCCTCAACGTGGTCCACCGCCTGCACGAAGGCGAACTGGCCAAAGCGCTGGGCATTCAATTGGGCTTCAATGCCAACGACGGTGACTGATATGTTGCGACGCCAGGCCTTGGCTCTCGGCAGCCTCGTACTCAGCGCGTGTACCTTGGGCGGCTGGACGCTGTTCAAGAAAAAGGATGAAAGCCCGCTGCTGCTGTCTGCCCGCGATGACGACAACGGCCAGCACTACGCCGTGGGTTATCGCGTGGACGGCACCCAGGTGTTCGCCACGCAAGTTCCGCAGCGCTGCCACGACATCATCAATCACCCGCAGCTTGCGATTGCGCTGTTCGTCGCCCGCAGGCCGGGCACCGAGAGCTACCTGATCGACCTGCGCGATGGTCGCCTGCTGCAGACGATTACCTCGCCCGCCCATCGGCATTTCTATGGCCATGCGGTGATCCATCACAGCGGCGAATGGCTGTACACCACCGAGAACGACACCACCGATCCTGGTCGCGGATTGCTGGGGGTCTACCGGTTTGTCGATGATCGGCTGCAACGCACCGGTGAGATATCAACCCACGGCATCGGCCCGCATCAGGTGTCGTGGATGCCGGACGGCGAAACCCTGGTGCTCGCCAATGGCGGCATCCGCACCGAAGCCGAAAGCCGGGTGGAGATGAACCTCAACGCCATGGAGCCGAGTCTGGTCCTGATGCAGCGCGATGGCACGCTGCTGAGCAAAGAGACACTGGCCCAGCAGATGAACAGCGTGCGGCATCTGGCGATTGCCAGCGACGGCACGATTGTCTCGGGACAGCAATTCATGGGCGCCAGTCATGAGTCGTCAGAACTGCTGGCGATCAAGCGTCCGGGACAGCCGTTCAAGGCATTTGCCGTGGATGAAGCGCAACTGCAATCGATGGGGCATTACACCGCCAGCGTGGCGATCCACAGTGAACTGCGATTGGTGGCGTTGACCGCGCCGCGCGGGAACCGGTTTTTCATCTGGGATCTGGACACTGGCGCAGTGCGCGTGGATGCGCCGCTGCCCGATTGTGCGGGTGTCGGCGCTGTGGCAGACGGCTTTGTGGTGACCTCAGGGCAAGGCCGTTGCCGGTTTTACGATTGCCGCCAAAGCACATTGGTCGCACAACCGCTGGAATTGCCGGCGGGGTTATGGGACAACCATTTGCATCTGGTTTGAAATCACGGCATCCGGCGCGCTTTTGCAGGAGATTGCCCGCCGTCCAGACGCCGCGCTCTCGCGCAGCAAACACTGGTCCTGTTGGAGCGAGGCTTGCCCGCGAAGTTGACGCCTGGGTTTATCTGACGCGCCAAGTTGCTGGCTTCGCGGGCAAGCCTCGCTCCAACAAGTTATCTGTTGCGATTTAAATCAACGACACACCTGATGTTTGATGAGAGCTGACGAGCAACGCGAGGCTGCGAATCGGTAGTGAGTCTGATGCGATTCTGTCGCCTGACATAGTTTGATCGCAGCCTCGCGGTGCTCGTCAGCTCCTACACTTGATGCGAGTAGAACCGGACATCCGTTTTGCAAGGAAGTGAAATATGTTGCGTCGTCGCATGCTGATCATGCTGGGTGTTGTACTGCTCGTTGTCCTAGCCCTGGGCGGCTACAAAGCGTTTTCGGTGTACCAGCAAATCCAGCAATTCACCGCGCCTAAACCGCCCATCAACGTCGCGGTCGCAGTTGTCGAAGACCGGCCATGGCAAGCTCGTCTGCCCGCCATCGGCAGCCTCAAGGCGCTGCAAGGCGTGGACCTGAGCCTTGAGATCGCCGGCACGGTCAAGGCGCTTCAGTTCGAGTCAGGGCAGAAGGTCAAGGCCGGCCAGCCACTGCTGCAACTGGACAGTGATGTCGAAAAGGCTCTGCTCGGGACAGCCGAAGCCGACCTTGGTCTGGCCCAGGTTGAATACGGTCGCGGCAGCAAACTGGTGGGCGACCAGGCTATCTCGCGGGGCGACTTCGACAAACTGGCCGCAACCCAGAAAAAGGCCGCCGCCACCGTCGCGCAACTCAATGCCTCGCTGGCAAAAAAACGCATCCTCGCCCCCTTCAGCGGGACCATCGGCATTCGTCAGGTGGACGTCGGCGACTATCTGGCCAGCGGCACCGTCATCGCTACGTTGCAGGACCTGACCAGTCTGTATGCCGACTTCTATGTCCCCGAGCAGACCCTGCCCAAACTCGCCATCGGTCAAGCGGTGCAGGTCAGCGTGTCGGCGTATCCGGATCAGGTATTCGAAGCCAGAATCAGCGCGATCAACCCCAAGGTCGAAGACGCCACGCGCAATGTTCTGGTACGGGCGACGCTGCCCAATCCGGACAGCAAATTACTACCCGGCATGTTCACCAGCTTGCAGGTGGTACTGGGTGAAGACACGCGCCAACGGGTGCTGCCTGAAAGCGCCATCACCTACACGTTGTACGGCAATTCCGTTTATGTCGTCGTACCGAAAAAGAACGCCGAGGGCCAGCCCGAGAAGAGCGACAAAGGCGAGCCGCAACTGGCCGTGGAACGACGGTTTGTCGAGACCGGTGAGCGTCGGGGCGGTCTAGTGGTCATCACCAAAGGTCTCAAAACCGGGGAGCAAGTGGTCAGCGGCGGTCAGCTCAAGCTGGACAATGGCGCCCATGTGATCGTCAGCTCCGAGCCTGCGTTACCGGGGCAAACCAGCCAGCCGCGCGTTGACTGATCAAGGAATCGACTATGGCCTTCACTGACCCCTTTATCCGTCGCCCGGTGCTGGCCTGCGTGATCAGCCTGCTGATCGTGCTATTGGGTTTCCAGGCGTTCAACAAGCTGACCATCCGCCAATATCCGCAGATGGAAAACGCTCTGATCACCGTGACCACCGCCTACCCCGGTGCCAATGCCGAGACCATTCAGGGCTACATCACCCAACCGTTGCAGCAAAGTCTGGCGAGTGCTGAGGGCATTGACTACATGACCTCGGTCAGCCGCCAGAACTTCTCGGTGATCTCGATCTACGCGCGCATCGGTTCGGACAGCGACCGGCTATTCACCGAACTGCTGGCCAAAGCCAACGAGGTCAAAAACAAGCTGCCCCAAGACGCCGAAGACCCGGTGCTGAGCAAAGAAGCAGCCGACGCCTCGGCTTTGATGTACATCAGTTTCTACAGCTCGGAGCTGGGCAACCCGCAGATCACTGATTACTTGTCGCGGGTGATTCAGCCCAAGCTCGCGACGCTGCCCGGCATGGCTGAAGCCGAAATCCTCGGCAATCAGGTATTCGCCATGCGTCTGTGGCTGGACCCGGTCAAGCTCGCAGGTTTCGGCCTGACCGCCAGCGACGTCACCGATGCGGTGCGCAAATACAACTTTCTGTCTGCGGCTGGCGAGGTCAAGGGCGAATATGTGGTCACCAGCGTCAATGCCACCACAGACTTGAAATCCCCGGAAACCTTCGCCGCCATCCCGCTGAAAACCGTCGGCGACAGCCGCGTGCTGCTGGGCGATGTCGCGCGGGTCGAGATGGGCGCCGAAAACTACGACACGGTCAGCTCCTTCGATGGCACGCCGTCCGTGTACATCGGCATCAAAGGCACGCCCAGTTCCAACCCGCTGGACGTGATCAAGGAAGTGCGGCGCATCATGCCAGAGCTGGAAAGCCAGTTGCCGCCGAGCCTGAAAGTGTCCATCGCCTACGACGCCACCCTGTTCATTACCGCGTCAATCAACGAGGTGGTCAAAACGCTAATCGAGGCGGTGTTGATCGTCATCGTTGTGGTGTTCCTGTTCCTGGGTGCACTGCGCTCGGTGCTGATCCCGGTGATCACCATTCCGCTGTCGATGATCGGCGTGCTGTTCTTCATGCAGCTCATGGGTTATTCGATCAACCTGCTGACGCTGCTGGCCATGGTGCTGGCCATCGGTTTGGTGGTCGATGATGCGATCGTGGTGGTGGAGAACATCCATCGGCACATCGAGGAAGGCAAGACGCCGCTTAACGCTGCGCTGGAAGGCGCGCGGGAGATCGCCATGCCGGTGGTTTCGATGACCATCACCCTGGCGGCGGTGTATGCGCCCATTGGTTTTCTCGAAGGACTGACCGGTGCGCTGTTCAAGGAGTTCGCGTTAACGCTGGCGGGGGCTGTGATCATTTCCGGCATCGTCGCGCTGACCTTGTCGCCGATGATGTGCGCCCTGCTGCTGCGTCACGACCCAAACCCCACAGGCCTCGCGCACAAGCTCGACTCGGTGTTCGAAAGCCTCAAGGTGCGCTATCAGCGACTGCTGCACGGCACGCTGAACACGCGGCCGGTGGTGATTGTGTTCGCGCTGATCGTGCTGTGCCTGATCCCGGTGTTTCTCAAGTTCACCCAATCGCAACTGGCGCCGGATGAGGACCAGGGCATTATTTTCATGATGTCCACGGGGCCGCAGCCGACCAACCTCGATTACATGAACGCCTATACCGATCAGTTCATCGAGATCTTCAAGGCGTTCCCCGAGTATTACTCCTCGTTCCAGATCAACGGTTTCAACGGCGTGCAGACCGGCGTCGGCGGTTTCCTGCTCAAGCCGTGGGACGAGCGCAGTCGCACGCAAATGGCGATCCTGCCCGAGGTCCAGGCCAAGCTTGCCGACATCACCGGGCTGCAGATTTTCGGATTCAACCTGCCGTCGCTACCAGGCACGGGCGAAGGCCTGCCGTTTCAGTTCGTGCTCAATACGCCCAACGATTACGCCGCGCTGCTGGAGGTTGCCGACCGGATCAAGAAGCGCGCTCAAGAGTCGGGCAAATTCGCCTTTCTCGATATCGATCTGGCGTTCGACAAACCAGAGGTGGTGGTGGATATCGACCGCGCCAAGGCCGCGCAGATGGGCGTCTCAATGCAGGACCTGGGCGGCACGCTGGCCACGCTTTTGGGTGAATCGGAGATCAACCGCTTCACCATCGAAGGCCGCAGCTACAAAGTCATCGCGCAAGTGGAGCGACCGTTTCGCGACAACCCGGACTGGCTCAACAACTACTACGTGAAGAACGACAAGGACCAGATGCTGCCCCTCTCGACGCTGATCAAAGTCAGTGATCGCGCGCGGCCGCGCCAGTTGAATCAGTTCCAGCAACTGAACTCGGCGATTATCTCTGGGTTCCCGTTGGTGAGTCAGGGCGAGGCCATCGAACTCGTCAGACAAATCGCCAGCGAAGAGGCGCCCGCAGGTTTTGCCTACGACTACGCCGGTGCGTCGCGCCAGTACGTGCAGGAAGGCAGCGCGCTGTGGGTTACGTTTGGATTGGCCCTGGCCATCATCTTCCTGGTGCTGGCAGCGCAGTTCGAGAGCTTCCGCGATCCGCTGGTGATTCTGGTGACGGTGCCGCTGTCGATTTGCGGTGCGCTGATTCCGCTGTTCCTCGGGCTCTCTACGTTGAATATCTACACGCAGGTGGGGCTGGTGACGTTGATCGGACTGATCAGCAAGCACGGGATCCTGATCGTGGAATTCGCCAATCAGCTGCGCCGGGACAAAGGACTTTCAGCCCGTGAGGCGGTTGAGCAAGCGGCAGCGATTCGCTTGCGCCCGGTGCTGATGACCACGGCAGCGATGGTGTTTGGCATGGTGCCGTTGATTATCGCCACTGGCGCAGGGGCCGTGAGCCGGTTCGACATCGGGATGGTGATTGCGACCGGCATGTCGGTGGGCACGTTGTTTACCCTGTTTGTGCTGCCGTGCGTTTATACGTTGTTGGCGGCGAAGGATAAGCAACCGCAGGCCGAGTCCGAAATCGCCAGCGCCTGAGGATTTAACTGCCGTGGCGATTTAGCTTCTGCCCGAAGGGCGTAGGAGTCCGGCTTGCCGACGATGGAGCGCGAAGCGGGCCCGAAATCAGGCAACGCGGTGGTTCGGGGATTGAGTATCGGGAGATTTTTACTGCCGGTTCCGGGCAGATCGTTGGCAAGCCAACGCCTACGGACTCTGGCCACAATTAAAAGCAAAGGCCCCGATCAACGGGGCCTTTCAGTCAGGAAGTGGATTCAATTTTGTCGCCCGGATCCCTGGGCCAGACCGTACATCAGCAACAGTAGATCGTGGTCGGGCCGCGTGGCGACTTCCGCCTTCACAGTGCGAGGCAAATAACAGACTCCTTCGCCATGTTCGGCACCCAGAATCTTCGCCCGGGGTTGCTCCCAGGCGGCCAGCGCAACAGAGGCAATCCCTAACGCTCCCACCAGAAACAAACCTCGCGCCAGTTCTAACTTCATCGCTCTAAACCTTTGATAGGGCTGCCAAACGCCGTCTCGTAAAAATAGACTAGCTTGCTCCAGTCTGCCGAGTTGAACGACGAGTGGCGACGCAGCTGCTTCATGTCATGCTGCGCGGCGCCATAGGCCGTCAGACGGCGGCGGCATTTTTCCAGATCGAGCAGCGCGACCTCGGGTTTGGCATTGGCGCCCTCGCCTGTGACCCGCACAAACACATGCTTGATGTAGATGCAGCTGTGCTGCCAGCGGCCCTTGTGCATGCGTGCCAGATTTTCCGCCAACTCCTTGAGCATCCGATCATGCACCGCCTCGCCGTACTGCTCGCGGCCGCCGGCGGCGTACCAGTTTTCGATTTCATCAAAACCGTCCAGCGAGGCTGTGACCAGCAACGCACGCCATTCGTTGTTTTCGTCACGCTCGGCGCCACAGAACACCATTTTTGGCACATTCACGTTCAGTTGGCGCAGACCTTCGAGGGCATCGCGCTCGCGCAATACCGTCGGGCGACCAAAGGGGTGAAGCCAGCTGCGATAGATATGTCCGGTTTGCCGTTTCACGTACAGCAGCCGACCGTTTTCCGACACGACGCGCTGCACGCCACTTTCTCCACCGCGACGCCGATTGGGCTCTTCAACCCACTCCCCGCGCGTATTCCAGAAATAAGCGAAGCGGTCCTTGGCCGGTACTGCCAGGTCTGCAACGAAATCAACGGCCATCCTGTTACCTCTTACGTAATAGATATACACGCCACATGGCGTACAACGGCAGGAAATCCAATCGCTCCTGGATGCGGAATCCTGCCTGCGTAAATTCAGCTTCTACTGTGTTCACCGGTAACACGAAACGGTTCTGGTAACCCTCTTGCTGGCGCTTGCGCTCTGCACGCTTGCGTTTCCAGGCCTTGAAGTTGCCATCCACCCACAGCGAAATAATCACGCTGTCACGCGTAACCCGATGAAACTCCTTCAATAAGGTCGCCCGGTGCTGCGGTTCACCTACGTGGTGGAGTAACCGCATGCAGAAAATACTGTCCACAGCATTGTCGGGCATATCGATAGCAAAGGCGGAGGTCTGCAAGGGTCGTACCCTTTTGACAACTTCCGGCGATTGCGACTTGCAGGCCATGGCCACCATGTCAGCCGAATTGTCAGCGCCGATGATCACCCGATTGGTCTTTTCTGCCAGCAGCGGCCAGAAACGTCCGGCGCCGCACGGCAGGTCCATCACCAGGCCAGGCTCTCCGGCCAGCGCCAGTGCTCGCCTGGCCAGTTGCTCGTCGCGACGATGAGACAGCGTTCGGGCCAATCCGTCCTTGTGCTTGTGCAAATATTTTTGCGCATGGTCTCGATCATATTTGCGCGAAAAATCCAGCTCTATTCGCTTGCTCATGGTGTGGCTCCTGAAAATATCAGCGCCCACCGTAGGCAGCGCAGCGTCATCTTCAGGTCATGCTTACGTGAAAAAAATGTAACGTTGGTCAGGCAAATGTTACGAGGTTTTACAACGGGTTGTAGGAAGGGAGCACTCAGTTCGTCAGAAAACAGACATATTTAGCCGCGAATTGGCTTAATAACGGCACGTTCAGTCAGCCGCGATTTTCAGTTCCACGCTGAAACGGCAGCCGTTGGGCTCCATGGTTTCCAGACTGACGGTCCACCCCTGGTTTTCGCAGATCCGTTGCACCAGTGATAGCCCAAGGCCAAGACCTTCACCCCGCTGTTCACTGCCACGCACGAACGGTTTGAACATGGCCTCGCGTTTCTCCTCCGGAATGCCGACTCCACTGTCTTCGACGATGAACCCTTCACTGTGCAACGTCAGACGAATGAACCCGCTGTCGGTGTAATGCAGCGCGTTGCGCAAAAGGTTACCCATGACCGCGTACAGAAAAGTCGCGTTGTAGGACCTGCCGGACGCCTCGCTGGGGGCATAGATCAATTCCAGGCCTTTGTATTCAATCGGCTCACGCCACAGGGCAATCAACTGCTCGGCAGCAGCCTGCAGCGTCAGTTGTGGAGTCATTCCGGCGTCATCACGCTGAGTGCGCGCCAGCATCAGGAAGGTCTGCACCAGATCGCGCATCTCCTCGCAAGCTCGCGCCACGCGTTCCACCTGAGCCCTGGCGCGATGATCGAGCGCCGGATTTTCCAGCAGCAATTCACATGAACTGGCCAGCACCATCAATGGCGTGCGCAGTTCGTGGCTGACGTCGCTGGTAAACATCCGCTCGCGCGTCAGGGCATCACGCAAACGACCCAGCGTGGCATCGAAGGCCACGGCCAACTCGCCCACTTCGTCCGCAGCGTAATCCGGGGCCAGTGGCGGCGCCAATCCAAGGAGTTGATCGCGATGGCGTACCTGGCGTGCAAGCCGCACCACTGGTGCCATGACCCGCCGGGCGAGGATCCAGCCCAGGAAAACTGCCAGTGCCAGGGCCAGCACGAAACCGACCAGCACCACGGCAAACAGCACGCGCTCGCGCTCTTCGAAATCGCTCTGGTCCTGCAGCAGGGCGTAACGGCGGCCGTCCACCACTTCAATCATGGCGTGATACGACAAAGGGCCGCGGAAGACCTCGTGAAACCCCGGCTCCAGATGACGCAAATCCTTGGGCAGATCGAAGTCACCCGGACCGCCGCTGAAATAAAACAGCTGGTCCGGCTCGGGGCGATGACTCCAGTCGCTGACGTTGTCCATCAACAGCAGTCGCGTCAGGTCGCCGCCCAGTCCTGCCGATATAAGCTTCTCTTCCACCAGATGCACGGTGGCGACGATGCCCATCGCAAACGATCCCGCCACCAACGCGCTCATCAGAGCGAAGGCAATGATGATCCGCTGGGCAAGGCTTTGCTTAAACTCCATCACGGCCCTCGGCCAGGCGATAGCCCACGCCATGAACCGTTTGCAGCAGCGGCTTGGCGAATGGCTTGTCGATCACCTGACGCAGTTGGTGAACGTGGCTGCGCAGGCTGTCACTGTCCGGGCAGTCATCGCCCCACAGCGCTTCCTCGAGGATTTCACGGCGCAGCACATGAGGGCTTTTCTGCATCAAGACCGCCAGCAACTTGAGGCCGACAGGGTTGAGCTTGAGCAAACGCCCTTCGCGGGTGACTTCGAGGGTGTCCAGGTCGTAGATCAGATCAGCGACCTGCAGCGTACGCTTGCCGCCGCCTTGCGCGCGACGCAGTACGGCTTCGATACGCGCAGCCAGTTCAGACAAGGCAAAGGGCTTGAGCAAATAGTCATCGGCGCCGGAACGGAAACCCTGAAGACGGTCGTCCAGTTGGTCGCGAGCGGTGAGCATGATCACCGGCGTGTCCCGCCGCGCATCTTCACGCAGGCGCTTGCACAAGGTATAGCCGTCGATACCCGGCAGCATGATGTCGAGCACGATCAGGTCATAGTGTTCAGTCGCCGCCAGATGCAGTCCGGACAGCCCATCCTGCGCGCAGTCTACGGTGTAGCCTTTCATCCCCAGGTAATCGGCCAGGTTGGCCAGGATGTCGCGGTTGTCTTCAACCAGCAGAATTCGCATGGGCGCACGTTCTCCATATGCAGGGTCCAGCCTGAACCCTTGCGTCACGCAGGAATGTCACTGCAAGCGTGTGCGACAGGTCAGAGTTGGCGGCAGCTTAAGGCGAAGTGGGCCGTAGGGAAAGCGCCGCATCGCATAACGTTTTTTTCACTCCCGGTTCACAGGCTGGTGACAGCGCCCCGCTCATTCTGCCGCCTTCCCTCGGATCGCGTCCGAGCACTTCCCGAACTTTTCTCTGGATCAGACATGCCAACAGCCCTCCAACGGCCTGAGTCGCGCCCGCTTAACCTGTGGATGTGCCTGGGGATCCCGGCCGTCACCGCCATTGTCCTTTTATTGCTGGAACTGACGTCGCTGGACATGGATATCGCCAAGCTGGCCTATGATCCGCTGGCAGGCGACTTCGTTGGGCGTCACAGCTACTTCCTGGAAAACGTACTGCACGACCGCGCCAAGCAGGTGGTGATTGCACTGGCGGTTTTATCGCTAGTGGGTTTTGTCGGGGCATTTTTTATCGAGCGACTCAAGCCCTGGCGCCGTGAACTGGGGTGTCTGGTGTTGTCGATGGCGCTGTCGACCAGCTTCGTGACCCCGGTCAAGGTAGTAACTTCGGTTCAGTGCCCGTGGAGCCTGACCGAGTTCGGTGGCAAGGAAACCTACAGCGAACTGCTCAGTCCCCGCCCTGCCACTGACAAGCCAGGGCGTTGCTGGCCGGGCGGTCATGCAGCAACGGGCTTTACGCTGTTTGCGCTGTTTTTTGTTTTTCGAGACCGAAAACCCAAGCTGGCCAAGGCCGGGTTGCTGCTGGCATTTGGGCTGGGAACGGTTTTCTCGGTTGGACGCATGTTGCAAGGCGCGCACTTTTTCTCTCACAACATTTGGACGGCGGTGTTCTGCTGGTTGATTTGTCTGGGGGCTTATTACGCTGTGCTGTATCGGCCGGCGTCCCGGAAATCTGCGGTGTTGGAGGCTCAGACCCTATCCACGAAACCGCAGACCCTGTAGGAGCTGCCGAGCAACGCGAGGCTGCGATGCGGTCTGGCTGGCACGCTTCGGATTACGTGTATATCCGTTATTTTGGGTGCTGCTGATACCGGTTCCGCCCTTACGGGTGACGCGGTTCACTGTAGGAGCTGACGAGCCCGTGCGAGGCTGCGAAGCGGTCTGGCTGACACGCTTCAGATTACGTGTATATCCGTTATTTTGGGTGCTGCTGATACCGGTTCCGCCCTTACGGCGTGTCACTTTGTCTTGGCAAAGTAACCAAACCGTTTCGCTCCCGTGTCCGGCCCCTCCTTCGTCGGGGTACCCTCGCTCCGGCATTGCTCCGGGGACACGCCGCCATCGGCCATCCATGGCCGGGGGCGGCTAGCGCGGCATCCATGCCGCGCTGTCCCCTACGCAACGCCTGCGCTCGGCCTTCCAAAGTCGCAATTTGTGGCGTTCACAAAATCTCGGCACGGCTCGGATAAAAAGTGCAGAACGCTTTCCTGATCGCTCCCACGCTCCGCGTGGTAGCGCTTGTCGTGACGCTCCGCGTCATAGGACGCAGAGCGTCCAGGGATGCATTTCCACGCGGAGCGTGAGGAACGATCAGAAGCGCAAATGCGCTTCGCTTTTGATCTTCATCCACGCCAGTCCAGACACCACAAAACGCGACTTGGGTGCAGGCCGAACGTAGGTGGCGTGGAGTGGGCAGCGCGGCATGGATGCCGCGTTAGCCGCCCCCGGCCAGGGATGGCCGATGGCGGCGTGCCCACGGAGCGTCGCCGGAGCAAGGGAACGCGACGAAGTCGGGCCAAACCAGGAGCAAATGGTTTTGGTTACTTTTCCCGAAAGAAAAGTGACCCGCCGTAAGGGCGGAACCAATGTCAGCCACACCCCAGATAACGGATATACACACAATCCCGGTATACCCGACCCACCGCCTCGCAGCCTCCCGCTGGTCGTCAGCTCCTACAGGGGAAGGCGCTAGCCTGAATACCGCCCATAAAAAACCCCGCCGAAGCGGGGTTTTTTAACATCGGGGTAAGGCTGGCTTACATCATGCCGCCCATACCACCCATGCCGCCCATGTCTGGCATACCGCCGCCAGCTGGACCTTTGTCATCAACCACGTCAGCAATCATCGCTTCGGTAGTGATCATCAGGCTGGCAATCGAGGACGCAGCCTGCAGCGCAGAGCGAGTCACTTTAGCCGGGTCCAGGATACCCATTTCGATCATGTCGCCGTATTCGCCGGTAGCAGCGTTGTAACCGTAGTTACCCGAACCCTGCTTGACCTTGTCTACAACAACGCTTGGCTCGTCACCGGAGTTGGCAACGATCTGGCGCAGAGGTGCTTCAACCGCACGACGCAGCAGAGCGATACCGACGTTCTGATCAGCGTTGTCGCCGCGCAGTTCGGAGATTGCCTGCAGCGAGCGAACCAGCGCTACGCCACCGCCAGGTACCACGCCTTCTTCAACAGCTGCGCGGGTTGCGTGCAGGGCGTCTTCAACGCGGGCTTTCTTCTCTTTCATTTCAACTTCGGAACCAGCGCCGACTTTGATCACTGCAACGCCGCCGGACAGCTTGGCCAGACGCTCTTGCAGTTTTTCTTTGTCGTAGTCCGAAGAAGTGTCACCGATCTGCTGACGGATCTGAGCGATACGGCCGTCGATGTCGGTACGAACGCCAGCACCGTCGATGATGGTGGTGTTTTCTTTGTTCAGCACAACGCGCTTGGCATTACCCAGGTGTTCCAGGGTAGTGGTTTCCAGGCTCAGGCCGATTTCTTCGGAGATCACGGTGCCGCCGGTCAGGACAGCGATGTCCTGCAGCATGGCCTTGCGACGGTCGCCGAAGCCTGGAGCCTTGACGGCTGCGACTTTAACGATACCGCGCATGTTGTTCACAACCAGAGTCGCCAGGGCTTCGCCTTCAACGTCTTCGGCAACGATCAACAGCGGACGGCCGGCTTTGGCCACTGCTTCCAGAACTGGCAGCATTTCGCGGATGTTCGAGATCTTCTTGTCAACCAGCAGCAACAGCGGGCTGTCGAGTTCGGCAACCATGGTGTCTGGCTTGTTGATGAAGTACGGGGACAGGTAGCCGCGGTCGAACTGCATGCCTTCTACAACCGACAGTTCGTTTTCCAGACCAGTGCCTTCTTCAACGGTGATAACGCCGTCTTTGGTCACTTTTTCCATGGCTTCGGCAATGATGTCGCCGATGGAATTGTCGGAGTTGGCCGAGATGGTGCCGACCTGAGCGATTGCTTTGGTGTCGGTGCAAGGCTTGGACAGCTTGCGCAGCTCAGCAACGATGGCGATGGTCGCCTTGTCGATGCCGCGCTTCAGATCCATCGGATTCATGCCGGCAGCGACGGCTTTCAGGCCTTCGTTGACGATGGCTTGAGCCAGAACGGTAGCAGTAGTAGTACCGTCACCAGCGTCATCGTTGGCACGGGAGGCAACGTCTTTGACCAGCTGCGCGCCCATGTTTTCGAAACGGTCTTTCAACTCGATTTCTTTGGCAACCGACACACCGTCTTTGGTGATCAGAGGAGCGCCAAAGCTTTTCTCGATGATGACGTTACGGCCCTTTGGACCCAGTGTTGCTTTTACTGCGTCAGCCAGGACGTTTACACCGGCGAGCATTTTTTTACGGCCAACGTCGCCGAACTTAACTTCTTTAGCAGCCATGATCGATATTCCTTAAATACTTTGTAGTAACGGGAAAATGCGCGGGAATCACTCAGCCTTCGACGACTGCGAGAATTTCGTTCTCGCTCATCACCAGCAGGTCTTCGCCGTCTACTTTCACAGTGTTGCTGCCGGAGTAAGGGCCGAACACCACTTTGTCACCCACTTTCACGGCCGGTGCACGAACTTCACCGTTGTCCAGAACGCGACCAGTACCCACAGCGAGGATCTCGCCACGGTTAGGTTTTTCAGCGGCCGAACCCGGCAGAACGATACCGCCAGCAGTCTTGGTTTCTTCTTCGCTGCGACGGATTACGACGCGGTCATGCAGAGGACGAAGCTTCATTGTCGATCTCCTAATTATGGTTTTTGAACGTCCGGCGATGGCACCGGCGAGTTTAAACATCCGGGCTTGCCGGTTACGGTTCGCGAACGAACCGCAGAATACGGTCTGGCGAAACGCGCCAGAAACCTTGCGGTGACCCATACATAAGGGCGTACAAGCTGATTACAAGGCCAACGCAGAAAATTTTTGTGACAGGCACAGTCTTAAAAACGAACGCGGCACCCGAAGGCGCCGCGCAAGCTTGCTGGCCAATCACTTGTCGCGATGTTCGAACTCGCCTTCGATGACTTCGCCTTCGATCACGTCCGGTTTACGCGCACCGGGACGGCCAGCGCCCGGCGGCACAGGGCTACCGTCCAGAGGATCATCGGCAAATGCACGTCGACGCATCGCTGAGGCCTCGGCGCGCTGACGAACTTTGCCGACCAACACTTTACGCGTGAAGGGCAGCAGGCAAATCAGGCCAAGCACGTCACTGATGAAACCCGGTAGCAGCAGCAGACCGCCGCCCACCGTCATCATCAAGCCGTCCATCATCTGCTGTGCCGGCAACTCGCCGCGAGACAAGGCTTCGCGAGCACGCATTGCAGTAGCGAATCCGGCCACCCGAATAATGAACAGGCCCAACATGGAACCTGCGACGACCAACAGGAACGTCGCCAGGAAGCCGATGGACATTCCGACTTTCACCAGCACGAACAACTCGAGCACCGGAAAAAGCAAAAAAAGAAACAGAAAAACACGCATCAAATGAGTTCCTCGACGGAAGAATGCCTTCCAATAAACCCTAAATGACGTCGCAAGTTCGTGAATTCAAGCCTGGATCGTCTCAGCGGTCGGCCATTTTTCAGCGTGAGCCAGTTGCACCAAGGCCTGGCGCACTTGTGTCGGCGTATTACACGGTTCGCTAAACCCCAGCCAGTGCAGGCTGTGGCCTATGCGCAAGTGCATACCCTCGCTGTCGATACCGACCAACGTCGCAGGCTCGGTGGCGGGCAGGCCCGACAACTGAACGTAATGGGCGATGGCTTTGGTGTGGTCTTCATTCATGTGCTCGACCATGCTGGTTTCAGCAGCGCCGGCAAACGGGTTGGGCAAGGCGATGTCGTCCAGCCAGTGAATCGCACCAAAACCGCCGATGAACCGATAGCGCACCGGTACCAGCACCCAGAAGTCGAAATCGTGAGCACTGTGGTAGCTGGCCGACTCCGGGAAGTAACGGTAATAACGTTGCGCGGCCGCTTCGATAGCGGCCTCGTCGGTGACTTTCACTGCCTCGGCCATGACCGTCACTCGCCCTACTGCCTGGACATCTTCTGCCTCACGCTCCCCTACCAACAACGAGCATTTGGCGTCGAGCAGCAGGTTGTGAGTGTGCTGGGCAATGCGGCTGATCAGGACCAAGGGGCGACCATGGTCGTCCAGGCAATACGGCACCACTGAGCCGAAGGGAAAACCGGGCATCGACTTGGAATGGGTCGACAATACGCCACGGTATTCTTTGAGCAGCAACTCTCGGGCCTGCCGGGCAGCTTTGGCGCTCATGGGAAGCTCCTGAAAATGAAATTCGGCGAACACGCAAACAGACGCTGGCACCTGCCGAGCGGGGGTGCGAATACGATAAGCGTTATCGTTGGCGGGTGCCAGATGGGCATTTTGATTGTGGGAGGGAACTTGCTCGCGATGACGCCGGTACATCCGCCTCAACTTCTGGGCGCCAGGTATCGAATCGCGAGCAAGCTCCCTGCCACAGTCCGGCGGCTGGACGACGAGGGAGCCCTACAAAGCCGAGCATGCTGGAAAGGGTTACCAGGCCACGCCAAACCCTGCGGTGTAGCGCGTGCGGTCCAGATCACCATCGGACGACCCACTGATGATGTCTTTCTCGGCCTTGACGTTGAGCGACGCCCACTCAGTGACCTTGTAACGCAGGCCCACTTCGCTTTCCAGGCTGTAGTCGGCGACTCCGCTGATCGGCTTGCCGATTTCACCGTTGGTAAAGAACTCAACCTTTTTACCGATCAGGTAACGGTTGTAATCCCAGGTGCCGGCGACGGAATAGAAGTTATCCTTTTCGCCGTTGGAGTATTCGAAATCGGTGCGGTTGATCAGCGCACCCAGCTTGAACGCACCCAACTCGTCATCCCAGAACTGGTAGCCCGGACCGGTACCGACCACACGCTGACGCGCCAGGTCTTCGATGGTGTCGCGTTTGTAGGTAACGCGACCGTCCCAGAACCACTTGTCTGTGATGAATCGGTCCACCGAGTATTCGGCTTCCCAATTGTTGGTGGTGGTGATCTTGTCCTGCGCTTCGCGGTTGTACTCGCCCTTGGCGTTGTGACGCCATTGGCCGTGGGTCGCGGTGGTCTTGAAGGCGATGTTGTAATCGTCGGTGTCGTTCTCGGCGCGCTGGAAATCCAGTGCCGCGTCGATATTGCCCTTCCAGACCAGGTCAGTGACGATCGGCTTGGGCTTCATGATCTGTTGAATGCTGGCCAGATCTACCGTTTTCGGCGCATCACCGTTGGCCAGCGTGACCTTACCGTCGTCAGCTGCTTTCAACGACTTGGAGATCTCGCCGTTGTAGGCATCCTGCTTGACCAACAGGTGCTGGTCACTTTCCAGCGTCTTGATCTCTTTCCAGTCCAGCGGAATGTCACCGGCGTACTTGGTGTTGAGCAGCAGTTTGCCGCCATCGAACACCTTGATCGTGCCCGTGAGCTTGTCGCCGTTCTTCAACCAAACGGTATCGGCAAGCAAAGGGGTGGAGACACTGGTAATGGCAAGGCACAGCAGAGTTCTGGACAACATAGGCGGCGGTAGGGCTCGTGTTTGCGAAAAATCGGGCATTATCCATCGGGATAACGTCTAGGCAATCCGTGGACCACCAACACAGCACTCACAGACCGTAGGAAATTTCCTAAGTTCCTTATCGAAATTATCCACTCATCCTTTTAACAGGAACGAACGTGTGACCGAACAGTCCCCGCCCTTTGATGACCCCAGTGGCCAGTCGCCCGCAGAGTCCCGAAAGACGGCGCTTTATCTGACCCTGCACCAAGTGCCGGAAGGCAAAGTTGTCAGTTACGGCCAATTGGCTGATCTGGCCGGTTTGGGACGAGCGGCGCGCTTCGTCGGTAGAAGCCTGAGCCAGTTGCCGGACGGTTCGACCTTGCCCTGGCATCGAGTCGTAGGAGCAGGCGGCAAATTGAGTCTGCTGCCCGGAACGGTCTCGGGTGACGAGCAACGTGCTCGTTTGAGGGCCGAAGGCGTGACCATCCGTAACAATAGGGTCGATATGCTGCGCGATGGCTGGCGTCCGACAGAGCACAACGGTTAGAGTGCGCCCTTTGTTTTCGTAACCTGAGGCAGATTCCAGCCCATGCCCCGCAAAACCTGGCGCGCCGCGCTCGCCGCATATGCCAGCCCTTCGACCTTTGTACTGCTGCTGCTCGGATTTGCCGCCGGCATGCCCTACATGTTGGTTTTTTCGACGCTTTCGGTCTGGTTGCGCGAAGCCGGTGTCGCTCGCGAAACCATCGGTTATGCCAGCCTTATCGGCCTGGCCTACGCATTCAAATGGGTGTGGTCGCCCCTTCTCGATCAATGGCGCCTGCCGATTCTCGGACGGCTGGGGCGTCGCCGTTCCTGGCTGGTGCTGTCTCAATCGCTGGTGATTCTCGGCCTGATCGGCATGGGTTTCTGCGATCCGCAACAGCATTTGTCCTGGCTGATCGCGATCGCCGTGGTGGTGTCCTTTTCGTCCGCCACTCAAGACATCGCCATCGACGCCTACCGCCTGGAAATCGCCTCCGACAGTCAACAAGCCACGCTGGCTGCCAGCTATATGGCCGGTTATCGTGTGGCCGCTTTGCTGGCGACGGCGGGCGCGCTGTATTTCGCCGAGGGCTTCGGCTCGACCGGTTTTGCCTACAAGCATTCGGCCTGGACCGGTACTTACGTGCTGTTTGGACTGCTGATGCTGCCAGCGCTGGTCACGACGCTGATCATGCGCGAACCGCCCGTGCCCCTGCGCACGCAGTTGTCGGCGGCGCGCTATGGTTTCATCCACCAACTCGCGTCGGTGTTTGTGCTGATCATTTTGCTGGTGTCTGTGCCGGCGATGTTCACCCAGCTCTACAACACCGACTTTGCCAGCGTGCTGTTTGAAGGCACGACCTGGAAAGACCTGCTGATGGAGGACCGTGCCTTTCTGCGGGCCATCCTCTATACCATCCTCACCACGCTGTGCCTGTCTTCCATCGGACGACGGGGTCTGGCGCCGGTGCTCACGCCTGTCAATGACTTCATCCTGCGCTACCGCTGGCAGGCGTTTCTGTTGCTCGGGCTGATCGCCACTTATCGCATGTCCGACACGGTCATGGGTGTCATGGCCAACGTGTTCTATATCGACCAGGGTTTCACCAAGGACCAGATCGCCAGCGTCAGCAAGATTTTCGGCTTGATCATGACTCTCTTCGGCGCAGGTTTTGGCGGCTTGCTGATCGTGCGTTTCGGCATCTTGCCAATCCTGTTCATTGGCGGCGCGACCTCGGCGGCCACTAACCTTTTGTTCTTGATGCTGGCCGACATGGGCCCGAACCTGAAAATGCTGATCGTGACCATCTCGCTGGACAACTTCAGCTCGGGACTTGCGACTTCGGCATTCGTGGCTTACCTGTCGAGCCTGACCAACCTTAAGTTCTCGGCCACGCAATACGCCCTGCTCAGCTCGATCATGCTGTTGCTGCCGCGTCTGATTGGCGGGTATTCAGGAGTGATGGTGGAGAAGCTTGGTTATCACAACTTCTTCCTGGTGACCGCTCTGATGGGCGTGCCGACCCTGCTGATGATTGCCCTGCACTGGGTGCAGGAATCGCGCAAGGACAAGCTGATCGAAGACGCCAAAGCGCTGCCGACGCAGACGCCGGTGAATGATCAGCCGTAGGCAAGCAAGAGGTACTTCTCGTCGTCGATTCACTGCGCTGTCGGAAGACGGACAAGGGTCTGTGGGAGGGAGCTTGCTCGCGATTCGATACCTGATGCCCCGGAGATATAGCGGATATACCGACCTCATCGCGAGCAAGCTCCCTCCCACAATAGGTAGCCAGTCAGATGTTTGATGAGCGCCGTCCGCGTGTACAACAAAAAAGGCCCCGCGCTTTCACAAGCCGGGGCCTTTCGTTTGATGCGGTATTGATTACTTCACCGCAGCGTCTTCCTGCACCACACGAATCACCCGTTGCGGGAACGGGATGTCGATGTTGGCAGCCCGCAGGCGGTCGCGGGCTTCGGCGTTGAAGCGGTTCGAGACTTCGCCAAAATCGCCGGTCTTGGTCCAGACCCGCAGCGAGACGGTGATCGAGCTGTCGCCCAATGCCGCGACGACCGCTTGCGGCGCCGGGTCCTGCAACACTCGTGGATCATCGGCCATGTCCAGCAGCACTTGCATCGCCTGCTTCAGATCCGCCTCGTAATCCACGCCCACGTCGAAGGTGATTTTGCGCGTCGGCTGACGGTTGGTGTTGGTGATAATGCCGTTGGACAGGTTGCCGTTGGGCAGGATCACGGTCTTGTTGTCGCCGGTCCGCAGCACAGTGTGGAAAATCTGGATGCTGTCGACCGTGCCGGAAACACCCTGCGCTTCGATCCAGTCGCCAATGCGAAACGGGCGAAACAACAGAATCAACACACCACCGGCAAAGTTCGCCAAGCTGCCTTGCAGCGCCAGGCCAATGGCCAGACCTGCAGCACCGATGGCTGCGACGAAGGATGTGGTTTCGACCCCGATCATCGAGGCCACGCTGACGATCAGCAGGATCTTGAGGATGACATTAGCCAGAGTGCTGATGAAGCCCTGCAGCGCCAGGTCTGCATGACGCAACGCCAGTAGCGCGCCGATCTTGCTGGTCAGCCGATTGATCAGCCACCAGCCGATGGTCAGTGTCACCAACGCCAATATCACACGGCTGCCGTATTCCATGATCATCGGAATCCAGGCCTGGGAGGCCTTGACCAGATGATCCACCTGATTTTCCAGGTTCAACTCCATCGATGTCTCCTTGCGCTCATAAAACGAATGACCGAAACGCCGGCGCGCAAACGCTCGCCGTTTCGGTCAGGCTCAGCCCTCCGACGCCCGCAAAATCCGTAGGTTCCCGGTAAACGGCGGGGCCGCATGAGTCGCAGCTCAGTCGCGGAAGTTGTTGAACTGCAGTGGCATGCCGAATTCATGGCCGCGCAGCAAGGCCATCGCTTCCTGCAAATCATCGCGTTTTTTGCCGGTCACACGTACTTGCTCACCTTGAATGGCGGCCTGGACTTTGAGTTTGGCGTCCTTGATGTGAGCGACGATCTTTTTCGCCAGCTCCTTGTCGATGCCTTCCTTGAGCGTGGCTTCCTGCTTCATCAGCTTGCCCGAGGCGAAAGCGTCTTTGGTCTCCAGGCACTGCACGTCGATCTTGCGCTTTACCAGCGCCAGCTTGAGGATCTCAAGCATCGCTTCGAGCTGAAAATCAGCCTCGGCAGTCAGGGTGATCGCCAGGTCTTTTTCCTTGAACTCGAAGCTGCCTTTGCCTTTGAGGTCGTACCGACGGTCGAGCTCTTTGATGGCGTTATCGACGGCATTAGTGACTTCGTGTTTATCCAGTTCCGACACTACGTCGAACGAGGGCATGTAAATTCTCCAATTGAACGGCGCGGCTCAGCTTGTAGATGGAGCGCGCCTGACTTGACGTTATGAAAGCCCGGTCATTATAACGAGACTTTTCCTACCTTCACTGTGAGCCTGCAATGTCGATGTCGGTTTCCTTCATTTCGCTTTTGATGATCGCTGCGCGGCGCAGCCGCTGATGGCAGTCGTTTGGCACATTCTCGGCGCGGGCAGTCTGGGCAGTCTGTGGGCCACGCGCCTGTTTCGTGCGGGATTCCCGGTGCAGTTGATCGTTCGGGATGCGGCGCGACTGGCGGCCTATCGGGCGCAAGGCGGGCTGACTCTGGATGAAAAGAACCAACGCGCGACCTACGCCATTCCGGCGCAAATCCCGCACAGCGATGAGCCGATTCAGCGTTTGCTGGTGGCCTGCAAGGCCTATGACGCCGAGCAGGCGGTTTTAAGCGTAGCGTCACGTATGGCGCCCGGTGCAGACGTGTTATTGCTGCAAAACGGCCTGGGCAGCCAGGACGCCGTGGCTGCTTGCGTTCCGGCAGCCCGCTGTATCTCGATTTCCAGCACCGAGGGCGCCTTTCGCGATGAGGATTTCAGCGTGGTGTTCGCAGGCCAGGGCTTCAACTGGCTGGGCGACCCGGCCGATCCAGCACCACCTCAGTGGCTAGACGAGCTGAAAACCGCCGGCATCGCCCATGAGTGGACACCTGACATCCTCACCCGCCTGTGGCGCAAGCTGGCGCTCAACTGCGCGATCAATCCGCTGACTGTGTTGTATGGCTGTCGCAACGGCGGTTTGCTTGAGCATGATCTTGAGGTGGCAATGCTGTGCACCGAACTGGTCCAGGTACTGGAGCGCTGCGGCCAGCCCGCAGCGGCGCTCGATCTGCACGCCGACGTATTACGGGTGATTCAGGCAACGGCGGCCAATTACTCATCGATGTACCAGGACGTCGTGCACAGACGCCGCACGGAGATCAGTTACCTGCTGGGCCATGCCTGCGCCGTCGCTGCGCGCCATCAGTGCCACGTCCCGGCGTTGAACCGGCTGCGCGAGCGGCTGATCAACCACCTGAGCCTGCACGGCCTGCGCATCGACTGACGAACCATCAATGCCAGACGCGCAAATATGCGGCGCGGGTTTGCGCGGGAACTGAACAGCGCTACCCTGCCTGTTCCTCATCTGCCTGTGATCGCGCCCCATGCCATTGCGCCAACGCCTGGAAAACCTGCCGGTCGGCCAAAAGCTGCTGGCCGCCTTATTGGTCCTGCTGACCACAGTGCTGGTGGTGGCGAACCTCACCTTTATCAGCGCCGCTTATTACATTTCCCAGGAGGCCATGGCGCCCCAGGCGTTGCAGACCATCGGCCGCCTGATCAGCAACCCGAGCCTTTCGGCCCAGGCCCTGGCATCCCCCGCCAATGGCCAGGCGCTGCTCCAAGAGCTGAAGAACTACGGACCGCTGCGCGCGGCTGCGTTGTACGACGCCGACGGCAATCGCCTGGCGCAAGTACAACAGGGCGACAAGCTGCGGCTGCCTGACCACTTTCGCAACATCGAAACCTGGCGCATCACCGAGTTTCGCAATACTCAGGTCATCCCAGTCCCCAAACCCGATGGCGCGCAGGGCCACTTGCTGTTGGTGGCCAGCAGCGAACTGCCGACTGCGTTCTACACCGGCACGCTGACCGCCAGCCTGGGCATCCTGATTTTCAGCGTGCTGCTGTGGGCGGGCGTGGCGCGGCAGATTCGTCGCTTCATCACCGAGCCCATCTATCAGCTTGAAGACTTGTCGCGCCGCGTGACCCGTGAAGAAAACTACGCACTGCGCGCAGGCCCCGGCAATCACGATGAAATCGGCAGTCTGGCCGAGGCCTTCAACACCATGCTGTCACGCATGGAAGCGCGCGAGCAGCAGCTCAAACGCGCCCGCGACGATTCTCAGGAAGCCTACGATCAGGCGCAAGGATTGGCCGAAGAAACCCGCCACACCAACCGCAAGCTGGAGCTGGAAGTCCAGGTGCGCAGCAAGATCGAGAAGAAGCTCACCGGATTTCAGAATTACCTCAACAGCATCATCGACTCGATGCCCTCCGCGCTGATTGCGCTGGATGAGCAGCTGTACGTGACGCAGTGGAATCAGGAAGCAGGCGCGCTTTCCGGCACGCCGCTGGACGAGGCGCTGAATCAGCCGATTTTCCTGGCCTTCGCGCCGATGAAGTCGTTTCTGCCGCAGATCAAGCAGACGGTCGAGCGCCACACCGTGACCAAGATCGAACGCGTGACCTGGGTCAAAGGCGACGAATCGCGGCACTACGCGCTGACGTTTTACCCGCTTACAGGCGGTGCCGGGCGCGGTGTGGTGATCCGCATCGACGACATCACCCAGCGGCTGTCGCTGGAAGAAATGATGGTGCAGTCCGAGAAAATGCTCTCGGTGGGCGGGCTGGCTGCCGGGATGGCCCATGAGATCAATAATCCATTGGGCGCGATCCTGCATAACGTACAGAACATTCGTCGGCGCCTGTCACCCGATCTGCCCAAGAATCTGGAGCAGGCCGAGCAGGACGGCGTGGAGCTGACAGCGGTCAACCAGTATCTCAACGCGCGAGAAGTGCCCAAGCTGCTCGATGGCATTCAACAGGCCGGCGCGCGGGCGGCCAAGATCGTCAGCCACATGCTCAGTTTCAGCCGTCGCAGCAATCGCGAAATGGCGCCGTGCGACCTGCCCGCGCTGATCGATCAGGCGGTGGAAATCGCCAGTAACGACTTCGACCTCACCATCGGTTTCGATTTCAAGGGCCAGAACATCACGCGTCAGTTCGACCCTGAGCTGGGCCCGGTGCCCGGCACTGCCAACGAGCTGGAACAGGTGCTGCTCAATCTGCTGAAAAACGCAGCGCAAGCGATCCATCAACGGCCCGAAGACAGCGAGCCGGGGCGTATCACGTTGCGCACGCGGCTGAACCCGCCGTGGGCCGAAATCCAGGTCGAAGACAACGGCATCGGCATGTCCGAAAGCGTGCGCAAACGCACCTTCGAGCCGTTTTTTACGACCAAGGAGATCGGTCAGGGCACGGGGCTCGGCCTGTCGGTGTCGTATTTCATCATTACCAACAATCACAAGGGCCAGATGGAGGTGCAGTCCACCCTCGGTCAGGGCACGTGCTTCACCTTGCGCCTGCCTCTGGCGGGCAGCCAGATCAGCGCGCCGGCTCAAGTCATCAGTCCGTTGTAACCAGGAGAGTTCAATATGGGTTTTCGCTTGTCGAAGATTTACACACGCACAGGCGATAGCGGTGAAACCGGTCTGGGCGATGGGCGTCGAGTGCCCAAGGATCATCCGCGCGTCGAAGCGATGGGTGAGGTGGATACGCTTAACAGCCAGTTGGGCTTGCTGCTCGCAGGGTTAGCCGATGGCGTGACCCAGACACCCGGTTTGCAGGAAGTGATCGATGTGCTGACGCCGTGTCAGCATCGGCTGTTCGATCTGGGCGGCGAACTGGCGATGCCGGAATATCAGGCGCTGAACGCGGCAGAAATCGACAGGCTGGAAGCAGCGATTGATCTGTGGAACGAAGAGTTGGGGCCGCTGGAAAACTTCATTTTGCCCGGAGGATCAGCGTTGATTGCCCAGGCGCACATGTGCCGCAGCCTGGCGCGCACTGCCGAGCGCCGCTGTCAGCATTTGAATGCGGTGGAGCCATTGGCCGGGGTTGGGCTGGCGTATATCAATCGGCTGTCGGATTTGTTGTTCGTCGCGGCCAGGATGATTGCGCGGCGTCAGGGGATTGCTGAGATTTTGTGGGTAGCGGCGAAGAAGCCGGATTAGCGCAAACCTGTGGGAGCGAGGCTTGCCCGCGAAGTCAACGACGCGGGCTATCTGACTCACCGCGTCGCCAGCTTCGCGAGCAAGCCTCGGTCCAACCAGGTCAGAGTCCCGGCACAAAGCTATTCAGGCCAAAACGCCCGAATCCCGGCCACGCCTTGCGCACCGATGTCCCACGCGCGCTGGCGATCGTCAGGCCCTACCCCGCCCAGCAAAAACACCGGTTTGCTGAAACCCTCAATCAACGCACTCACGTGCTCCCAGCCCAGCGGCTGCGCATCGGGATGAGTCTGGGTCTTCTGCACCGGCGACAGCGTGACGAAATCCACGCCCATCAATTCAGCCAGCTCAAGCTCTTCAGCGTTGTGACACGAGGCCGCCAGCCAGCGATCCGCGGGCAGCGGTCGCCCATTGGCGGCATGCTTGCGCAGTTGCGCCGATGTCGCGTGCCAGCCTGCCGCCGGGAAATCTCCCAGCCATTCGAACGGCCCTTTGAGCATCAAGCTCGCTTTGCCCGCACACAGGCCCACTGCGTCCACCGCGATGTCGCGATACTTGGGGTCGTACATGTTCGGGGCACGCAGCTGAATCAGCTTGATCCCACCTGCCACGGCTTTCTGAATGCCTTGCAGCAGCTGCGGCGTTTCCAGACCGTCCGGCGTGATCAGATATTGCCCGGGCAAACGCGCCGCCGACACGATCGGCTGGTTGGCCGCCGGAAAATCATACTCAGGCAGCTCACGGCCAGTGACCCACGCCAATGGTTGACCTTCGGCACCGTGGGGCTCGCCGGTGAATGACGACACTTCCCAGACATCCAGCAGCACTTGCTTGTCCGGGTAGTCGTGCTTGATCTTGATCAGCGGGCGCGCGGCTGTGACCACGATACCCAGCTCTTCGTGCAGCTCACGAGCGAGTGCGGCCTGAACCGCTTCGCCGGGCTCGACCTTGCCCCCCGGGAACTCCCACAAGCCGCCCTGATGCTGGCTGTCAGCACGCCGGGCGATAAGGATTCTGCCGTCGGCGCCACGAATGACCGCCGCGGCGACATGGACTCGTTTCACGATCAACTATCCTCCAGACCTGCCTGCTGCCAGCGCTTGAAGGCAGGCCATTGGTAAAGGGTGTCGACGTAGGCCGCCGCGTCAGCGGGCAACTCCACCCGATAGGTGCGCAGACGAACCGCGACTGGCGCGAAAAACGCATCGACGATGCTGGGCTTGCCGAACAGAAACGGCCCTTGCTCGGTCGACGCGGCGCGGCATTCAGCCCACAAGGCAATCACCCGTTCGATATCGTCCTGGGTGTCGACCGAGATCACTTCCAGCGCCTGATTACGGCGCAGATCCATGGGCATGTGCGAACGCAGGCTCGTGAAGCCGCTGTGCATCTGTGCGCAGGCAGATCGCGCCTGCGCTCGCGCCGCGATATCACGGGGCCACAAGTCGGCTTTGGGAAACAGCTCGGCCAGGTACTCACAGATCGCCAGGGAATCGATGATGGTGCCGTGCTCGCCGACCAGTGCAGGCACCCTGCCGGACGGTGAGTACTTGAGGATCTGCGCGCGCGTGTCGGGCTGGTCAAGCGCAATGATCTGCTCGGTGAACGGCACCCCGGCGATCTGCAGCACAAGCCATGGGCGCATGGACCAGGATGAGAAACGTTTGTCGCCGATGATCAGGTGCAGGCTCATTTTTCATACCCTGAAAAAGTAATGAACCTGTAGGAGCTGCCGCAGGCTGCGAAGCGTCAGCGCATTCGCAATGGCCTTAGGATCGCTCGCAGCCTTCGGCCGCTCCTACAGGGTTACAGGAACCCGCCTTACGTGCGGTATTCCGCGTTGATCTTCACGTACTCGTGGGACAGATCGGTGGTCCAGATGGTTTCGCTGCAATCGCCACGACCCAACTCGATGCGGATGGTGATTTCGGCCTCGGCCATCACCGCAGAACCCTGCTCTTCGGTGTAGGTCGTCGCGCGGCAGCCTTGACTGGCGATGCACACGCCGCTCAGGAACACGTCGATCTTGCTTACGTCCAGATCCGGCACACCCGCGCGGCCGACCGCCGCCAGAATACGACCCCAGTTCGGGTCCGAGGCAAACAATGCAGTCTTGATCAGCGGGGAATGCGCCACCGCGTAACCGACGTCCAGGCATTCCTGATGATTGCCGCCGCCGTTCACTTCCACGGTTACGAACTTGGTCGCGCCTTCGCCGTCACGCACGATGGCCTGAGCGACTTCCATGCACACGTCGAATACCGCACGCTTGAGCGCCTCGAACAGCGGGCCTTTGGCCTCGGTCACTTCAGGCAGATCAGCCTGGCCAGTTGCAATCAGCATGCAGCAGTCGTTGGTCGAGGTGTCGCCGTCGATGGTGATCCGGTTGAACGACTTGTTCGCGCCATCACGGATCAGGTCCTGCAACACGCTTTTGGACACTTTGGCGTCGGTGGCGATGTAGCCAAGCATCGTCGCCATGTTCGGACGAATCATGCCCGCGCCTTTGCTGATGCCGGTCACAGTGACGGTCACGCCATCGATCTGGAACTGACGGCTCGCGCCCTTGGGCAGCGTGTCGGTGGTCATGATCCCGGTCGCCGCGGCAGCCCAGTTATCCACAGACAAATCATCCAGCGCAGCTTGCAGCGCGGCTTCGATCTTTTCCACAGGCAACGGCTCGCCGATCACTCCGGTGGAGAACGGCAGCACAGCGCTCGCCTCGACGCCGGTCAGCTCAGCCAGCCTGGCAGTAGTGCGCTCAGCGGCCAGCAAACCCGGCTGTCCGGTGCCTGCGTTGGCGTTGCCGGTATTGGTCAGCAAATAACGCACCGTGCCCTGGGTACGCTGCTTTGACAGGATCACCGGCGCTGCGCAGAACGCATTGAGGGTGAACACGCCCGCCACGGTAGAGCCTTCGGCGCAGCGCATGACGACGATGTCTTTGCGCCCCGCACGTTTAATGCCGGCGGACGAAATACCCAGTTCAAAACCGGGAACCGGGTGCAGCGTCGGCAAAGGACCAAGACCAACAGCCATGAAGTGCGCTCCTCGAGAATTACCTGTGCCGTCTGGCAGCACGCCAGTACGACTCGATCGATTGAAAAACGCCGCGACGGGTAAGCCGGTCGCGGCGTGATGTTCTGTCAGTTCAGCGGGAGCAACTCAGCAGCAATCCGCTTAATTGATCTGGCCGTGACAGTGCTTGAATTTCTTGCCCGAACCACACCAGCACAGCTCGTTGCGACCTTGCTTCTGGTCGTTGCGCACGGGGACAGACGCTACGGCGACGTCTTCACCCTCTTCGGCCAGCAGCGCTTGCGGCTGGTCCAGACCTGGCGCTTCGTCGTGCTGGAACTGCATGCGCGCGGCCAGTTCTTCGGCCTCGCGGCGCAGACGTGCTTCTTCCTCGGCTTGATCTTCGCGGCGAACCTGCACGTGTGACAGCACACGGATAGTGTCGCGCTTGATAGAGTCCAGCAGCTCCTGGAACAGGGTAAACGACTCGCGCTTGTATTCCTGTTTCGGGTTCTTCTGGGCGTAGCCACGCAAGTGAATACCGTGACGCAGGTGATCCATGGTCGACAAGTGGTCTTTCCACAAATCGTCCACGACGCGCAGCAGGATCTGCTTCTCGAAGCTGCGCAGTGCATCGGCACTGGCCTGATCTTCCTTCTCCGTATAAGCCGACATGATGGCTTCCAGGAGCTTGGGACGCAGGGTGTCTTCGTGCAGGTGATCGTCTTCGTCGAGCCATTGCTGGATCGGCAGCTTCACACCGAAGTCGCTGTTCAGTGCAGCTTCCAGACCGGCAACGTCCCACTGTTCTGGCAACGACTGCGGCGGGATGTGCGCGCTGATGGTGCTGTCCAGGACTTCCTCGCGGAACTCGGCAATGGTGTCACCAATGTTCTCGGCAGCCAGCAGGCTGTTGCGCATGTGGTAGATCACTTTACGTTGTTCGTTGGAAACGTCGTCGAACTCGAGCAGTTGCTTACGGATGTCGAAGTTACGGCCTTCAACCTTGCGCTGCGCCTTCTCGATCGCGTTGGTCACCATGCGGTGCTCGATCGCTTCGCCGGACTGCATGCCCAGCGCCTTCATGAAATTCTTCACCCGGTCAGAGGCGAAGATGCGCATCAGGCTGTCTTCCAGCGACAGGTAGAAGCGGCTCGACCCGGTGTCACCCTGACGACCGGCACGACCACGCAGCTGATTGTCGATACGGCGCGATTCGTGGCGCTCGGAGGCAATAACGTGCAAACCGCCCGCCTCGATCACTTGCTGATGACGCTTCTGCCAGTCAGCCTTGATCTGCGCGATCTGCTCAGGGGTCGGGTCTTCCAGGCTGGCGACTTCGACTTCCCAGTTACCGCCCAACAGAATGTCAGTACCGCGACCGGCCATGTTGGTGGCGATGGTCAGCGCACCCGGACGACCGGCCTGGGCAATGATCTCGGCTTCTTTTTCGTGGAACTTGGCGTTCAGAACCTTGTGCTCGATGCCTTCCTTGTTCAACAGGCGGGACATGTGCTCAGAAGTTTCGATGGTCGCAGTACCCACCAGCACCGGACGATTCTCGGCCATGCAGGCCTTGATGTCGGTAACGATGGCGGCGTATTTCTCTTCGGCCGTCAGGTACACCAAGTCGTTGAAGTCTTTACGCGCCAACGCTTTGTTCGGCGGAATGACCATCACTGCCAGGGTGTAGATCTGGTGGAATTCGAACGCTTCGGTGTCCGCTGTACCGGTCATACCGGACAGTTTGTTGTACAGACGGAAGTAGTTCTGGAACGTGGTCGAGGCCAGGGTCTGGCTCTCGGCCTGGATGTTCAGACCTTCCTTGGCTTCGATGGCCTGGTGCAGGCCTTCAGACAGACGGCGACCCGGCATGGTACGGCCGGTGTGTTCGTCGACCAGCAGGATCTGACCGTCCTGAACGATGTACTCGACGTTGCGATTGAACAGTTTGTGCGCACGCAGACCAGCATAAACGTGAGTCAGCAGACCCAGGTTATGCGCCGAGTACAGGCTTTCGCCGACAGCCAGCAGGCCGACTTCCGTGAGCATTTCTTCGATGAACTGGTGACCGGACTCGTTCAGCTCGACCTGACGAGATTTCTCGTCGATGGTGAAATGACCTTGCTGGGTAACCACGCCTTCCACTTCCTCGATGTGTTGTTCGAGTTTAGGGATCAGCTTGTTGATTTTGGTGTACAGCTTGGAGCTGTCTTCGGCCTGCCCGGAAATGATCAGCGGCGTACGCGCCTCATCGATCAGGATGGAGTCGACTTCGTCGATCACGGCAAAATTGAGCTCGCGCTGGAACTTGTCTTCCATGCTGAAAGCCATGTTGTCGCGCAGGTAATCGAAACCGAACTCGTTGTTGGTGCCGTAGGTGATGTCCGACGCGTAGGCGGCACGTTTCTCTTCAGGCGGCTGAAAGGGCGTGACAACGCCGACAGTCAAACCCAGGAATTCGTACAGCGGACGCATCCAGTTGGCATCACGACGCGCCAGGTAATCGTTCACGGTCACAACGTGCACGCCCTTGCCGGACAGCGCGTTGAGGTAAACCGCCAGTGTTGCCACCAGGGTCTTGCCTTCACCGGTACGCATCTCGGCAATCATGCCTTCGTGCAGGGTGTTGCCACCGATCAGCTGTACGTCGAAGTGACGCATACCCATGACGCGCTTGCCCGCTTCCCGCGCAACCGCAAAGGCTTCGGGGAGGAGCTGATCGAGGGTCTCACCTTTGGCTAAGCGGGCCTTGAACTCTTCGGTCTTGGCACGCAATTGCTCGTCCGAAAGGGCCACCATTTTCTCTTCGAAGGCATTGACGAGCTGAACCGTCTTGAGCATGCGCTTTACTTCACGCTCGTTCTTGCTTCCAAAAAGTTTTTTTAACAAAGGCGCAAACATATCGACAGGATCTTCCACACATAGAGATGGAGGGCGGCCCCGTGAGTCGCCCGTGCAGCCCTCATGGCCGCATGCGAACGAGCATTCTACCCGGAAATGGTGGTGAGGAAAGTGGCGTTATTCCACGATGCTGGCACAGCGCTGTTGCGGGGCAGAATTACAATAGGGTCTTTTCTGGGGACTTCAACCCGCAACCCAGAGAAGTTTGATTAATGTTTCTTCACAATGTGAGCCGGTAAATGCGGCGAACACCCGGACTTACCGAGGGAAAACTTCTCTTTCTGCTACCATGGCGCCTTGTTCTGCGAGGCATACAACATGGCATTTCGTCCTTTGACGGCCCGCGCACCGGCCGTCCTGCTACGTGAAGCGAAGCCACTCAAAGCCATCTTCAATCACGCTCAACGCCTGGCCCATTTGCAGCGATTGCTCGAAAGTCAGCTGCAGCCCGCGGCCCGTGAGCATTGTCATGTGGCGTCCTGGCGCGAAGGCAGCTTGCTGTTGATCGTGACGGATGGCCATTGGGCAACCCGTCTTCGCTATCAACAGAAGCGCCTGCAGCGACAACTGGAAGCCTTCGATGAGTTCAGCAGCCTGACGCGAATCCTCTTCAAGGTGCAGCCGCCCACGGTTCAACGCGGCGCGGCCGGTCATACGATGGACTTGTCAGTCACCGCCGCCGAGAGCATTCAGGCCACCGCCGAAGGCATCAGCGACCCAAAGCTGAAAGCGGCGCTGGAACGACTCGCGGCCCACGCCAAACCTAAAGCCTGACGTTCAACCTGTAGGAGCCAACTTGTTGGCGAGACGTGCGACGCGGTTTGTCAGGCAAACGTCTCGCGAACAAGTTCGCTCCTACAGAAGAGGTATGATCCAGCCATAAAAAAAGCCACCCGAAGGTGGCTTTAAAAACAAAACAAGGAAGAGAGGCTTTTACACCGCCGCAACCGGGCGCATGTAAGAGATCGGTGCGGTGCTCGCATCTTCAAAGGTCACGACTTCCCAAGCGTCTTTCTGAGCGATCAAGGCGCGCAGCAAGCGATTATTCAGGCCGTGTCCGGATTTGAAGCCGCGATACTCGCCGATCAGGCTATTGCCCAAAAGATAAAGATCACCGATGGCATCCAGAATCTTGTGTTTGACGAACTCGTCCTCGTACCGCAGGCCGTCTTCGTTCAACACACCATCTTTGTCGACAACGATAGCGTTTTCAACGCTGCCGCCGAGTGCGAGGTTGTGCTTGCGCAGGTATTCGATGTCTTTCATGAAACCGAACGTACGAGCGCGGCTCACTTCTTTTACGAACGAAGTGCTTGAGAAATCCACGCTTGCGCTTTGCGTGCGGTTTTTCAGGAAGGGGTGGTCGAAATCAATCTCGAAACTCACCTTGAAGCCTTCAAACGGCACGAACCTGGCGTATTTGCCTTCGTCCTCTACACACACTTCTTTCAGGATACGAATGAATTTCTTCGGTGCGTCCTGTTCTTCCAGGCCAGCCGATTGAATCAGGAATACGAAGGGACCTGCGCTGCCGTCCATGATCGGAACTTCGGAGGCAGAGAGTTCAACGTAGGCGTTATCGATGCCCAGGCCAGCCAGCGCCGACAGCAAGTGTTCAACCGTATCGACCTTTACATCACCATTGAACAGAGTCGTTGAAAGCGTGGTGTCTCCAACGTTCTCTGCAAAGGCGTTGATCTGCACGACCGGATCGAGGTCGATACGGAAAAACACAATGCCGGTGTTCACAGGTGCAGGTTTGAGGGTCAGGTATACCTTTTCCCCCGAGTGCAGGCCGATACCTGTGGCACGGATAATATTCTTCAGGGTGCGTTGTTTAATCATGGCATTGGCCGCTTCAGCGCGTATCGCGAATTAGTATCAACAAAGGCTGGCGATGATAGCAGACCTCGCCTTTGCTGAACACCAATCACCCTTATACCCCTGATAGAACTCATTAATCAGCCTGACGACGCAGGAACGCCGGGATATCCAGGTAATCCAGATCATCATGCGGATTCATCTTGGCCGCAGATGTCGCACCGGCGTGTGCCTGATTGCGCATCACGGTCGGACGGTCCAAATCACGGTAGTTCACCGCAGGTTGCTCCTGACGCGCGCTGTGTTGCTGCGACGGTGCTGCCTGAGTGGTCTGCATGGTGTTATCGATGACCTTGACAGGCTTCTCGATTTTCGCGCCCAGACCGGTGGCGACCACAGTCACGTGCAACTCGTCACGCATGTCCGGATCGATAACGGTACCGACCTTGACCATAGCGTGCTCGGAAGCGAACGCTTCAATGATGCTACCCACGTCCGAGTACTCACCCAGCGACAGGTCAGGACCGGCTGTGATGTTGACCAGAATGCCGCGAGCACCCTGCAGGTTGACGTCTTCGAGCAGCGGGTTGCGGATGGCCGCTTCCGTTGCTTCGCGTGCACGGTTCGGACCGCTGGCGCAGCCAGTACCCATCATCGCCATGCCCATTTCGGACATCACGGTGCGCACGTCGGCGAAGTCGACGTTGATCATGCCCGGGCGCTTGATGATGTCGGAGATACCGCGAACGGCACCGGCCAGTACATCGTCTGCCTTGGCGAAAGCCGACAGCAGGCTTGCGTCTTTACCCAGGATGGTCAGCAGTTTCTCGTTGGGAATGGTGATCAACGAGTCAACGCTTTCGGACAACATGCGAATGCCTTCATCGGCGATCTGCATGCGTTTGCGGCCTTCGAACGGGAACGGACGGGTCACCACCGCAACGGTGAGAATGCCCATTTCCTTCGCCACTTCGGCAATGATCGGCGCAGCACCGGTACCGGTACCACCACCCATGCCAGTGGTGATGAAGACCATGTTGGTGCCCTGCAGAACTTCTGCAATGCGCTCACGATCTTCCAGAGCAGCCTGACGGCCGACTTCAGGGTTGGCGCCAGCGCCAAGGCCTTTGGTCACGCCTGTGCCCAGTTGCAGGATGGTCCGCGCGCCGATGTTTTTCAGCGCCTGGGCATCAGTGTTGGCGCAGATGAACTCGACGCCTTCAATGTTGCTTTTGACCATGTGATTGACTGCGTTGCCGCCGCCACCGCCAACACCGATAACCTTGATTACCGGGCTTTGTGGGATGTTGTCTACGAGCTCGAACATTTTCCCTCTCCTTCACTTCTCTAGTTTTTTTACGCCTGTTGCCTGCCTACCACTTTTTGAATCTTTAGAAATTCCCCTGCACCCAGCGCTTCAAGCGCTCAAACACCGGTGCTTTCGGTTCATCGCTATAACTGCTACTGGAGCCGGAAAGGCCGGACAGCGAGATGCCGTCAGACTGCTTTTGCAGTCCGTACAGCAACAGGCCGACGCCAGTTGAGTAGATTGGGTTGCGGACAACGTCCGCGAGCCCTTTAACGCTATGCGGCACGCCAAGGCGCACCGGCATGTGGAAGATTTCCTCGGCCAGTTCGACCGCACCTTCCATTTTCGAGGTACCGCCGGTCAGCACGATGCCGGCCGGGATCAAATCTTCGTAACCGCTGCGGCGCAGCTCAGCCTGGATCAGGGTGAACAGCTCGTCGTAGCGCGGCTCGACCACTTCAGCCAGCGCCTGACGCGACAGCTCGCGCGGTGGACGGTCGCCCACGCTTGGCACTTTGATGGTTTCGCCGGCGCCGGCCAGTTTGGCCAGGGCGCAGGCATAACGGATCTTGATTTCCTCGGCGTATTGCGTGGGGGTGCGCAGCGCCATGGCGATGTCATTGGTGACTTGATCACCGGCAATCGGGATCACCGCCGTGTGGCGAATGGCGCCTTCGGTGAAGATCGCGATGTCGGTGGTGCCGCCACCGATGTCCACCAGGCACACGCCCAACTCTTTCTCGTCGTCGGTGAGCACCGAGTAGGCCGAAGCCAGTTGCTCGAGAATGATGTCGTCCACTTCCAGACCGCAGCGACGCACGCATTTTTCGATGTTCTGGGCCGCATTCACTGCGCAGGTCACCACATGCACCTTGGCTTCCAGACGAACGCCCGACATGCCCAGTGGCTCGCGAACGCCTTCCTGGTTGTCGATCACGTAGTCCTGCGGCAGCGTGTGCAGCACGCGCTGATCAGCCGGGATCGCCACTGCCTGGGCGGCATCGAGTACGCGCTCCAGGTCCGCAGAGCTGACTTCACGGTCGCGAATCGCCACGATACCGTGGGAGTTCAGGCTGCGAATATGGCTGCCTGCGACACCGACGAACGCCGAGTGAATGCGGCAGCCAGCCATCAGCTGGGCTTCTTCGATGGCGCGTTGAATCGACTGCACGGTCGACTCGATATTCACCACCACGCCCTTCTTCAGGCCACGGGATGGATGGGTGCCGATACCCACGATTTCCAGGGTGCCATCAGCCGCGACTTCGCCTACCAGCGCCACCACCTTGGAGGTGCCGATATCCAATCCGACGATCATTTTGCCGCTTTGCACGTTTGCCATGGGTCCTGCCTCTTATCAATTCTTCGCGACGGCGGGTTTGACCGTCGTTGGCGCTGCAGCTTCCTCACGCCAACCGACGGCAAGGCCGTTGTTGTAACGCAGGTCGACTCGCGCAATGTTCGTGATCTGTTCTTTGAGCGTCTTGTCGTAAATGACGATGAAGCGGCGCATTTTCTCCACCAGATGATCTCGGCCGAGCAACAACTCGATACCCGGACCTGAAGCACCTGCTCCGGTGGTCAAAAACCAGCTGCCCCGCTCACGCAATTCCAGACGAGCAATGGAGAAGCCCATCGGGCGCAACATCTGGCTCAGGTTCTGGTACTGCTGCATCACCTGCTGTTGAGCCCGTTGAGGCCCGAACAACTGCGGAAGGTGTTCGTAGTTGGCCAGTTCACGCGGGGTGAATGCCTGACCCTGGTTGTTCAATAAGGACTCATCACCCCAGCGCGCGACCGGCAGCTGTTCTTCGAGACGAATGACCACTTGATCAGGCCAGACGCGACGCACTTCGGCGTGGGCGATCCAGGGCATCTGTTCAAGCTCGGTGCGCATGCCGGCCAGATCGATGGTGAAAAAGCTGGTGGCCACGTAGGGCGCAATGCGTTGCTGCACGGCTTGCTGGCTGATGTAGCTCAGGTCGCCCTGCACGTTGATCTTGGAGATCGGACGGTCTGCATAAGGCAGCAGGCGTTGTGCGCCTTCGTAGGTGCCGAAGCCGAGCGCAATCAGCAGGATCGGCCAGAACACATACTTCAGGAAACCGAAATTCGCCTTGGGCAAGCGCACCGACAGCGGCTCCTTGGCGACCATCCGGCTGGCACCGCGAGGCACCGGCTTGCGGCCGGGAGCGGGTGGCTGATGACGTAGCGAAGCACCTTGCATGATCAACCTCGCGCCTGATGGCTGCCGGCAGGTATCGCCAACAACTGCTGTGTGGAATCAAGGCCCGACGCATCAACCATTACTGGCGAACCGGAGAGGCGGGAGGCTTTGCCAGCGCGGATGGTTTGATCGGCGCCGTTCATTTTTGCCATACCGCCACCAGTACCTTCATGAGCCGGTTGGACGATGAAAGGAAAGTCCAGTTCCGTGGCCGCAAAAATACAATCCTGCTCACGGCTCGGCACGACAACACGCCCTGCGCGCGAAGGCGCAGAGGTCAAGAGCAGGCAGGATTGCAAGGCGGCTGTCATTTCAGCTTCCCTTCGGTTGAGTTGACGATCGCGCCGGTGAACAGCGGGCTTTTCAACAACTGCGGGGCCAGGCCGCCGATGTCGCCGGCGCCCTGACACAGCAGGATGTCGCCAGCACGCAGCAGCGGCTTGACCAGCGGCGCCAGCTCGACGCCGCGCTCGATGTAGATCGGGTCCAACTGGCCACGCTGACGAATGCTATGGGCCAGCTGACGGCTGTCCGCGCCCGGAATCGGCTCTTCGCCCGCCGGATAGACTTCCATCAGCAGCAACACATTGGCGTCGTTCAGGACCTGCACGAAATCGTCATAGAGATCGCGGGTGCGGCTGTAACGATGGGGCTGATAGACCATGACCAGACGACGATCAGGCCAGCCGCCACGCACGGCAGCAATCACGGCCGCCACTTCTCGGGGGTGGTGACCGTAGTCGTCGACCAGCATCACGCTGCCGTTTTCCACGGGCAGTTCGCCGTAGACCTGAAAGCGTCGTCCAACGCCCTGAAAGCCCGACAGCCCCTGAACGATGGCTTCGTCGCTAACACCTTCGTCAGTGGCAATTGCGATGGTCGCCAGGGAGTTGAGCACGTTGTGATTGCCCGGCATGTTCACTGAGACATCCAGCGGCTCGCGATCGCGACGCAGCACGGTGAAGTGCGTGTGCATGCCGTCCTGACGCACGTTGATGGCGCGCACATCGGCCGCTTCATCGAAGCCATAGGTCATCGTCGGTCGTTTGACCGAAGGCAGAATGTCGCGCACCACCGGGTCGTCGATGCACACCACCGCCAGACCGTAGAACGGCAGGTTGTGCAGGAACTCGACGAAGGTTTTCTTCAGTTTGTTGAAGTCGCCTTCGTAGGTCGCCATGTGGTCGGCATCGATGTTGGTGACCACCGCAACCAATGGCTGCAGGTGCAGGAAGCTGGCGTCACTTTCATCGGCTTCAGCAATCAGATAGCGGCTGGTACCGAGTTGCGCGTTGGTGCCGGCCGCGTTGAGACGACCACCGATCACGAATGTCGGGTCCAGGCCGCCGGCCGCGAACACCGAAGCGATCAGGCTGGTCGTCGTGGTTTTACCGTGAGTGCCTGCCACCGCAATGCCGTGGCGATAGCGCATAAGCTCAGCCAGCATCTCGGCACGCGGGACCACCGGAATGCGACGCTCAAGGGCGGTCGCCACTTCCGGGTTGGAGGTGTTCACAGCACTGGACACCACGAGCACATCGGCTGCGGCGGCGTTTTCTGCGCGGTGACCGATGAAGATCTGCGCGCCGAACGATTCGAGACGTTCGGTCACCGGCGAAGCTTTCAGGTCCGAGCCCGAGACGTCGTAGCCCAGGTTCAGCAGCACTTCAGCGATGCCGCACATGCCCACGCCGCCGATACCGACGAAGTGGATACGGCGGATACGGCGCATTTCCGGCTGGGGCATCGCACGTTGATTCTCAACCATGGGCCACCTCCAGGCAGACATTGACGACGGTATTGGTGGCATCCGGCCTGGCCAGTTGGCGTGCCGTAGCCGCCATGCGTTTGAGTTGTTCGGGTTGCATCAAAACCTCTTTCAGGCGAGCGGCCATTTCGGCGGCGCCAGTTGTTGCTTGTGGCATGACGAAGGCAGCGCCTTCGCGGGCCAGATAATCGGCGTTGCGGGATTGGTGGTCGTCAATCGCGTGGGGCAATGGCACCAGCAATGACGGCAGACCCGCGGCTGCCAGTTCGCTGATGGTCAGCGCACCGGCTCGACACACCACCAGATCCGCCCAGCCATAGGCCTGGGCCATGTCCTTGATGAAAGGCGCCACTTGCGCCTCGACACCGGCGGTTTGATAGCGCTCGGTGGTGACTTGATCGTGATTCTTGCCCGCTTGATGAAACACCTCAGGCCGCACTTCCACAGGCACCAGAGCGAGGGCTTCGGGCAATAACTTGTTCAGCGGTTCGGCGCCCAGGCTGCCGCCTAGCACCAGCAAACGCGGCTTGCGACCGGCCAGTGCCTGACGCGGCGTTTCGAAAAACAGCTCGGGGCGTACCGGATTACCGGTAGTACGGCGCTTGGCGGACACGGCGAACGTCTGCGGGAAGGCCTCGCACACGCGGCTGGCAAACGACGCCAGACTGCGGTTGGCGGTGCCCGCGACAGCGTTTTGCTCATGAATGATCAACGGCACGCTTGCAAGCCTTGCCGCCAGACCGCCAGGGCCTGTGACATAACCGCCGAAGCCCACTGCGCACACCGGCCTGACTTCACGCACGACTTTGCGCGCCTGCAACAAGGCGTTGACCAGCATGAAAGGCGCCTTGAGCAACGACAGACGCCCCTTGCCGCGCAGGCCGGTGACGTTGATCAGGTGCAGTTTCAAGCCAGCCGCCGGCACCAGTTCGTTTTCGATGCCACGCGGGGTGCCGAGCCAGTGCACGGTGTAGCCGCGCGCCTGAAACTCACGGGCGCAGGCCAGCGCAGGGAACACATGTCCGCCCGTTCCGCCTGCCATGATCAGCACGTTATTTGCGGCCATGAGCAGGCTCCTCGGCGAAGTCGCTCTCGTTGAACTCGGCTTCTTCGCTGCCCATGTTGTTGCGCGATTCCCACTCGATGCGCAGCAGCAGGCCCAAGCTTGCGCAGCAGATGATCAACGAGCTGCCGCCATAACTGAGGAACGGCAGGGTCAGACCTTTGGTGGGCAGCAGACCGACGTTCACGCCGATGTTGATCAGGAACTGACCAATCCACAGGAACGCCAGACCGTAAGCGGTGTAAGCGGCGAAAAACTGCTTGGCGCGCTCGGCCCACATTCCGATGTACATCGCCCGCAAGCTGACAAAGACGAATAGCCCAACGGTGACCAGTGAGCCGACAACGCCCAATTCCTCGGCCAATACCGAGAACACGAAGTCGGTGTGGGCTTCCGGCAGATAGAACTGCTTCTGCACGCTGTTACCCAGACCTACGCCCAGCCATTCGCCACGACCAAAGGCGATCAGCGCCTGGGTCAACTGATAGCCGGAACCGAATTGATCGGACCACGGGTCGGTAAAGGTAATCAGACGGGCCATCCGGTAAGGCTGTGCCTGAACCAATACGAACACTGCGCCGAAGGCCAGGGCCACCATCAGGGTGAAGCGGAACAGGCCAACACCACCCAAAAACAGCATCGCCGCAGCGGCGCCCATCATCACGACGGTGGCGCCGAAGTCGGGCTCCATCAGCAACAGCCCGGCCATTGGAAGCAATACGATGAATGGCTTGAAGAAGCCCATCCAGCTTTCGCGCACTTCCTGCTGACGGCGAATCAGATAACCCGCGAGGAAAATCACCACAAAGACTTTGGCGATTTCCGAGGGCTGGACGTTGAACATGCCGAAGCCGATCCAGCGCATCGAACCGTTGACCTCACGGCCGATCCCCGGCACCAGCACCAGAATCAGCAACCCGAACGCGCCCGCCAGCATCAGCCAGCCCAGACGTTGCCAGGTCGCCACAGGAATCAGCATGGTCACCACGCAGGCACCAAGGCCCAGCACCAGATAAACCAGATGGCGGATCATCATCGCCAGCGTGTTGCCGGACTGTGCGGCTGCCACTTCGGAAGATGCCGAGGCGATCATCACCAGACCCAGGCCCAACAGTGCCAGACAGCCGGCCAGCATCGGGAAATCCACATCGATGCCCCGACCGCTGATGAGCGGCGACGGATAAGGCTTGATCACACCAAATATCATGACAAGTCCCTCACGGCCTGGGCGAAGAGGCGACCGCGCTCTTCAAAATTCTTGAACATGTCCAGGCTTGCGCAGGCGGGTGACAGCAACACGGCGTCCCCTTCCTGAGCCGATTCGGCAGCACGTTGCACAGCTTCTTCCAATGTTTTGACGCGTACCAACGGCACAGAATCGCCGAAGGTCGTGGCCAGGAGTTCTGCGTCGCGACCCAGCAGGATCACGGCGCGGCAATGTGCGGCAACGGGAGCTTTGAGCGCGTTGAAATCAGCACCCTTGCCGTCGCCACCGGCGATCAATACCAGTTTGCCGGCGATGTCGGTGCCCAGGCCTTCGATGGCAGCCAATGCGGCGCCAACGTTGGTGGCTTTGGAATCGTCGTAGTAACTGACGCCTTTGCGCTCGCCCACCCACTGGCAACGATGCACAAGCCCGGCAAATGTGCGCAGGCTCGACAGCATGGCGTCGAACGGAAGGCCCACTGCATGCCCCAGCGCCAGCGCAGCCAGCGCGTTGGACTGGTTGTGAGCGCCACGGATTTTCAATTCGCGGACCGGCATCAGGTTTTCGAACTGGAAGGCCAGATATTTCTCGCCGTTCTCTTCTCGCAGACCAAAGCCATTCCTGTCAGGTGTGTTCAGACCAAAGGTCCAGGCCGGCACACCTTCGCCGATCAGTGGTCGGGACAATGCGTCCTGACGATTGACCACCACTTGCCTGGCGCCACGGAAGATTCGGTGCTTGGCCAGGTGATACGCCGGCAGACCGCTGTAACGATCCATGTGGTCTTCGCTGACGTTCAACACGGTGGCCACTTCAGCGCCGAGCTGATCGGTGGTTTCCAGCTGGAAGCTGGACAGCTCCATGACGTACAGCTCGACGTCGTCGCTGAGCAGATCCAGTGCCGGAACGCCGAGGTTGCCGCCCACCGCCACGCGCTTGCCGGCAGCAAGGGCCATCTCTCCCACCAGCGTGGTAACGGTGCTTTTGGCGTTGGAACCGCTGATGGCAACGATTGGCGCTTTGGCATTGCGGGCAAACAGCTCGATGTCCCCGGACAACTTGACGCCGCGCTGTGCGGCCTGCTGCAAGGCAGGAGTCGCCAGTGCCAGACCGGGGCTGACATAAAGCTCATCGGCGCGGCAGAGGAATTCAACGTCCAGCTCGCCACAACGCACTTCGACCTGCGGGTAGTCACGACGCAGTGTCTCAAGCTCCGGCGGATTCTCCCGCGTATCGGCCACGGCAAACGACACGCCCCGGTTCGCCAGGAAGCGAACCAGGGACATGCCGCTCTTGCCGAGGCCGACAACGATGCGGAAGTGGTCAGAAGCGATCAGAGACACTCGTTCTACCTCAGCTTCAGGGTGGCAAGGCCGATCAACACGAGAATCACGGTGATGATCCAGAAACGGACGATCACACGCGGCTCGGGCCAGCCCTTGAGTTCAAAATGGTGGTGGATCGGCGCCATGCGGAAAACGCGGCGGCCGGTCAACTTAAACGATGCAACCTGAATGACGACTGACAGGGTTTCCATCACGAACACGCCGCCCATGATGAACAGCACGATTTCCTGACGCACGATGACCGCGATGGTGCCCAGGGCTGCGCCCAGCGCCAGCGCGCCAACGTCGCCCATGAAGACTTGCGCCGGGTAGGTGTTGAACCACAGAAAGCCAAGACCCGCGCCAATCAGCGCGCCACAGAACACGATCAGTTCGCCTGCGCCCGGCACATACGGGATCAGCAGGTATTCGGCGAATTTCACGTTACCGGACAGGTAGCAGAAGATGCCCAGTGCGCCGCCGACCATCACCGTCGGCAGAATCGCCAGACCGTCGAGACCGTCAGTCAGGTTGACCGCGTTGCTCGAGCCTACGATCACGAAATAGGTCAGGACCACAAAGCCCACACCCAACGGGATGCTGTAATCCTTGAACATCGGAATCAGCAGCGTGGTTTCGACCGGGCTCTGCGCAGTCATATAAAGGAAGAGCGCAGCGCCAAGGCCGAACACCGATTGCCAGAAATACTTCCAGCGGCTTGGCAGCCCCTTGGAGTTCTTCTCGATCACTTTGCGGTAGTCATCGACCCAGCCAATTCCGCCGAACAACAGGGTCACGATCAGGACCACCCAAACGTAGCGGTTGGACAGGTCGGCCCACAACAGGGTGCTGATGGCGATGGCGGACAGAATCAGCGCGCCCCCCATGGTCGGCGTGCCGGATTTGGACAAGTGCGATTGTGGGCCATCATTACGCACGGATTGGCCGATCTGCTTGTTCTGCAAGGCACGGATCATCCAGGGGCCCAGGCAAAGCGACAGCGACAATGCAGTGAGCACGCCGAGGATCCCGCGCAGGGTCAGGTATTGGAAGACCGCAAAGCCTTTGTAGAACTGTTGCAGATACTCGGCCAGCAGCAGCAGCATTAATGTTTCTCCAGCATGGTTCCACACAGCGCGGCGACGATGTTTTCCATCGCGGCGCTGCGAGAACCTTTGATCAAAATAGTGGTGTTTTTGTCCTGCTCAGCGCCAAGCGCTGCGATCAGGTCTGCCTGATTGGCAAAATGGCGGGCATCCTGCCCGAAAGCTTTCACTGCATGGGCCATCAGTGGACCAACGGCATACAAGGCATCGACTTTCCCGGCAGCGTATTCACCGACATCACGGTGCCCCTGCTCTGCCCAGTCGCCCAGCTCGCCGATGTCGCCCAGCACCAGCACGGTACGGCCGGGAAAGCCTGCAAGAATATCCACTGCAGCGGCGACCGACGTCGGGTTGGCGTTGTAGCTGTCGTCGATGACGCGGATGCCGTTGCTGGCCAGCTGCGCAACCGTGCGGCCCTTGACCGGCTGCACGTTGTTCAAGCCCTCGACGATGCCTTGCAATGGCACCTTTAGCGCGTAAGCAGCCGCCGCAGCAGCCATGGCATTGGCCACGTTGTGCGCACCCAGCAAATTCAGTTGCACCGAAGCGACACCCATCGGGCCGTTCAAGGTGAAGGTCGGGCAGCCCCGCGCATCGATGCCCAGATCACTGGCATACAGATCGGCAGCCGCATTATTCAGGGAAAAGCTCAGCACCTTGCGTTCGCCAGCACGGGTGCGCCAGATGCCGAACGCTTTGTCGTCCAGGTTCAGCACGGCCGTGCCAAAGGCATCCAGGCCGTCGATGATCTCGCCTTTGGCCTGAACAATTTTGTCCGGCCCGCCGAACTCGCCGACGTGGGCAGTCCCGGCGTTGGTGAGGACGCAGACATGGGGCTTGGTCAGGCTGACGGTGAACGCGATCTCGCCGATGCGCGATGCGCCCAGCTCGATGACCGCCGCGTCGTATTCCGAGGTCAGCGACAACAGGGTCAGCGGCACACCCAGTTCGTTGTTCAGGTTGCCCCGTGTGGCCAGTACCGGACCGCGCGTGCGCAGGATGCTCGCAAGCATCTCCTTGACCGTGGTTTTGCCACTGGAGCCGGTGATCGCTGCCACGGGCTTGTCGATGAACGCATTGCGATTCAACGCGCCCAATTGAGCCAACGCCTTGCGGGTGTCGGCGACCACCAGCTGCGGCAGATCGGAGCCAGGCACTTCGCGCTCCACCAATGCCCCGACCGCCCCTTTGGCGGCGACCTGATCCAGATAATCGTGGCCGTCGAAATTCGGGCCTGTCAGGGCGACGAACAACTGGCCGGCGGTCACGCTGCGGCTGTCGATGCTGACCGCATCGAAGGCCACGTCCTGCCCTGCAACGCGTGCGTTCAACGGACCGATCAGTTCGCTGAAAGATAATGGCTTAATCATGTGCGACCTCCCAGGCATCCAGCGCCTTGGCGGCTTCTTCGAGATCGGAGAACGGATGACGCTTGCCATCGATCTCCTGGTAGTCCTCATGGCCCTTACCGGCGAGCACGATCACATCCCGCGCATCGGCCTGGGCAATCAGCTGCGCGATCGCCGCGCCACGGCCAGCCACGAAGGCAACGTTATCGGCGGCCAAGAACCCGGCGCGGATGTCATCGAAGATCCGCGCAGGCATTTCAGTTCTTGGGTTGTCGTCCGTGACCAGCACTTTGTCTGCCAGACGCTCGACCACTTCTGCCATCAACGGGCGTTTGCCGCGATCACGATCACCGCCGCAGCCGAAAAGGCAAACCAGTTGGCCTTGGGCATGGGGGCGCAATGCAGCGAGTACTTTTTCCAGCGCATCAGGGGTGTGGGCATAGTCGACCACCACCAGCGGACGTGCGCCGCCGCCCAGACGCTGCATCCGGCCAACCGGGCCTTCAAGACCCGGCAACACTTTGAGAATTTCGTCCAGTGCGTAATCCAGCCCCAGCAGCGCGCCGACCGCAGCCAATACGTTGCTCAGGTTGAAGCGCCCCAGCAGGCTGCTGCGCAGAACATGCTCGCCCTGTGGCGTCACGAGGGTGGCACGCACGCCGTTGTCGTCGAAGGTCGCCTCGCGGCAATACAAATAGGCGCTGGTGTCTTCCAGGCTGTAGCTGATCAAGCGCGAAGGCTGAGACTGCGCCGCCAGCTCGCGACCGAAAGCGTCGTCCAGATTGATCACGCGGCAGCGCAAGTCATTCCACGCGAACAGTTTGGCCTTGGCGGCGCCATAAGCCTGCATCGTGCCGTGATAATCCAGGTGATCGCGGGACAAATTGGTGAACACTGCCACGTCGAACGCCAGTGCGGTCACACGGCCTTGATCCAGGCCGTGGGAGGACACTTCCATCGCGATGGCTTTGGCGCCGGCCTTGCGCAGGTCGGTCAATGTGGCCTGCACCGAAATCGGATCCGGCGTGGTATGGATACCGCTTTTCAATGCGCCGTGGAAACCGTTGCCCAGCGTACCGATGATGCCGCAACGCTGGCCCAGTTGATCCAGCGCTTGCGCGATCAATTGGGTGACGCTGGTTTTGCCGTTGGTGCCGGTCACGCCCACCAGATTGAGGCTGCGGGTCGGGTCGCCGTAGAAGCGCCCGGCAATGTCGGACAACTGCGCAGCCAGGCCCTTGACGGGGATCAGCGGCACATCAGTGATCGGCAGCACTTTGGCGCCTTCCACTTCATAGGCCACGGCAGCAGCGCCGTGGGCAATGGCATTGGCGATGTGATCGCGGCCATCGACCTTGAGGCCGGGAATGGCCAGAAACAGATCGCCAGGGCGAACTTTGCGGCTGTCCAGCGTCAGTTCGCGGATCATCAGATCGCGCTCGCTGTAGCCGAAAATCTTGCTCAGGTTAGAAGACATCAGCCGCGCCCTCCTTTTACCGGAGCAGCCGGTGTGGCGTTGGCCTGTTCGGCAGGGATCGGCGCGAGGTTGTCAGGACGCACGTTCATCAACCGAAGCGTGCCCGACATGACTTTGCTGAACACCGGCGCGGAAACCAGACCACCGAAATAACCGCCTTTGCTTGGTTCGTCGATGACTACCACTACGGCGTAGCGCGGGTTGCTCATTGGGCCGAAGCCTGCGAACAACGAGCGGTAGGAGTTTTCGGCGTAGCCTTTGGTGCCCACCGATGTCTTACGTGCGGTACCGCTCTTGCCGGCAACGTGATACGACGGCACCCGTGCACGGTAAACACCGCGCGGGTCTTCGATCACTTGTTGCAGCATGCCTTGCAGAGTCTTGGCCGTGGCTTCCGGGATTGCCTGGGTCGAGCTCTGCGGCGTGTCGGTCTTGAGGATGGTCAATGGCACAAGCTTGCCGTTGTTGGCCAGCGCGGAATAGGCGTGGACCAGCTGCAGCGCAGTCACCGACAAGCCGTAACCGTAGGACAGCGTGGCGGTTTCAGCCTTGCGCCATTCGCGATAGTTCGGCAGGTTGCCCACGCGCTCGCCCGGGAAGCCCAGACCCGTGTATTGGCCCAGACCTACACGCTGCATCGCGCGGAAGATCGCTTCGCCGCCGACGTCGAACGCCACTTTGCTCATGCCGACGTTACTGGAGTTGATCAGGATGCCGGTCAGGTCGAGGATCGGGCCTTCGGTCTTGGTCACGTCGCGGATGGTGTATTTGCCGATCTGCAGCGTGCCCGGATACACCTCGACCTTGTCACTTGGCTTCCAGCGACCGCTGTCCAGCGCGGCTGTCATCGAGATAGGTTTCATGGTCGAGCCCGGCTCGAACACGTCGATGATCGCGCGGTTACGCATCGCCGCCGGCACCATGGTGCGACGGTTGTTGGGGTTGTAGGTTGGCTGGTTGACCATCGCCAGTACTTCGCCCGTCTTCACGTCCATGATCACCAGGCTGCCGGCCTTGGCGTCGTTTTCCTGAATTGCGTTGCGCAGCTCGCGGGTGGCGAGGTATTGCAGGCGCAGGTCAATAGACAAAGCCAAGGTCTTTCCAGCCTTGGCGTTTTTAGTGACCTGCAGATCCTTGATAACCCTGCCGCGACGATCCTTGATCACCTGCCGCTTGCCAGGCACGCCGGCCAGCCAATCGTCGTAAGCCAGCTCAACGCCTTCGCGTCCGTGATCATCGAGGTCGGTAAAGCCGACCATGTGCGCCGTGACGTCGCCTGCGGGGTAGAAACGGCGAAATTCTTCCTTGGCATAGACGCCAGGAATTTTCAGGTCAACGACCGCTTGCCCCTGCTCAGGCGTTAGGCCACGAACCAGGTAGATGAATTCTTTGGTGGCTTGTTGATCGAGACGCTCGGTGAGCGCTTTCGGATCCTGACCCAGGGTCGCCGCCAGCAGGTTCCATTTGCTTTTGTCAGCCTGCATCTCTGACGGGTTGGCCCAGATGGTAGCGACAGGCGTACTGACCGCCAGCGGTTCGCCATTACGGTCGGTAACCAGACCGCGGTGGGCAGGAATGGAAATGGTACGAAGGCTGCGCGCATCGCCCTGCTCGATCAGGAAGCGGTGATCGATCACCTGCAGGTCGATGATGCGATAGCAGATCGCAAGCACCATGATCACCAGCAACCCGACGACCACCCGGAAACGCCAAGGGTAAAGAGCCCCATCGAGTTTCATCATGGCGACACCATCCGGATATTTGCGGCGTCAGGGATACGCATTTTCAGTTGTTCAGTGGCCAGCGCTTCGATGCGGCTGTGGGCAGTCCAGGTGCTTTGCTCAAGAATCAGACGACCCCACTCGGCCTGCGCTTTGTCGCGCACGCTGAGTTCGTTGTACAGCGAGTTGAGCAACTGGCGATTCCAGTGCGCGCTGTAGGAGACCCCGATCGCGGAAATCAGCACGGCGACAAAGAGCATCAGCATGAAGAAGCTGCCGCCGGGCAGGGGCTTGAGGAAAACGCGGCTCATCGCAGCTTCTCCGCAACGCGCATGACGGCGCTGCGTGAACGTGGATTAGCACGGGTTTCAGTATCGGAGGCGAATTGCGCCTTGCCGATCAGTTTGATTTTCGGCTCGAAGGCCTGATGGCGAATGGGCAGGTTGCGCGGCAGATTGTCGGCTTCGCCCTTGACCAATTTGCGCATGAACAGTTTGACGATGCGATCTTCCAGCGAATGGAAACTGATGACCACCAGACGGCCGCCAATCTCCAGCGCTTCAAGCGCGGCTTCAAGGCCGGCTTCAAGATCGCCCAGCTCGTTGTTGACGTGGATGCGCAGGCCCTGGAATGCACGGGTCGCCGGGTTCTTGCCCTTTTCCCAGGCCGGATTGGCGACCTTGAGCACTTCGGCCAGATCACCGGTGCGTTCAAACGGCTGGGTTTCGCGGCGAGCCACGACTGCGCCGGCCATACGACGGGCAAAACGCTCTTCGCCGTATTCCTTGAACACCCGGGCGATTTCTTCGGCTGAAGCGGTATTCACGAATTCGGCAGCGCTGACACCGCGAGACGGGTCCATGCGCATGTCCAGCGGGCCGTCATTCATGAAGCTGAAGCCGCGCTCCGGGTCATCCAGCTGAGGCGAGGACACACCCAGGTCCAGCAGGATGCCGCTGACGTTACCCGCAATACCCTGGTTTTGAGCTTCTTCGCCCAGTTCGGCAAAACTGCGCTGCACAATGACAAAGCGGCCATCTTCGGCCGCCAGCGCTTGACCTGTGGCAATCGCTTGAGGATCTTTATCGAACCCGAGGAGCCGTCCATCCGGCCCCAGGCTCTGCAGGATCAGCCGGCTGTGTCCGCCGCGCCCAAATGTGCCGTCTACATAGCAGCCATCTGCGCGCACTGCCAGAGCCTCGACGGCTTCATTGAGCAGTACGGTGATGTGGGTAAAGCCGCTATTCATAGTCACAAGATCAAATCACGTAGTTCATCAGGCATCGCGCCCGGTTTTTGAATGGCCGCCAGATCCGCATCAGCAAGAGCGTTCCAGGCGTCCTCGTCCCACAGTTGAAACTTATTGAGCTGCCCGACCAGCATCACGCGCTTGTCCAGCTTGGCGTAGTCGCGCAAGCGGGGTGGCACCAGAAAACGCCCACTGCCATCGAGTTCCAGATCAACCGCGTTACCAATCAACAAACGTTGCAGGCGACGGTTTTCCTCACGGAATGTCGCAAGCTCACGCAATTTCGCTTCGATCAGTTCCCATTCAGGGAGCGGATAGATGCAAAGGCATGGGTCAACGGTGTCAATGGTCACAATCATCTGGCCGGCGCTACGCGAATCCAACTCGTCACGGTACCGGCTCGGCATAGCGAGACGGCCCTTTGCATCGAGATTGATTGCGTTGGCACCACGAAACACAGGCGCATTCTCCAAATATTAGCTTTTTGCGTTCAAAAAACCCACTTCACGCCACTTTCTGCCACTTGCGCACACTATAGGAATGCGGCCACCACACCGTCAAGGAGCGGTCCTAAGGAAAAGCCTTACAGAACGGAGATTTAGGAGTGGTATTGCGGGGGTTTTACGGATTTTTGGAGAGATGAGCGGGATAAACCCAAGGAACCTCAAAAAGTTGAGACCCGAACTTAAAGTGATTTATCAAGCGTAAGATTTTTTTGATATTACGAAGGGAGTTTTGCGATACAAAAAAACGAGGAGAAAAAGGTGGAGAGTCGATCTGTAAGCCGGGTTCTGTCGAGGACAGTCATTCCTCTACGACGGCCGTCACCGGACGTCTTTAGCAACCTACCCGGTTCCAGCGCGGGCCACGCCTTGGAACCCTATTTGGTCTTGCTCCGAGTGGGGTTTACCTAGCCACGAACTGTTGCCAGACGTGCGGTGCGCTCTTACCGCACCTTTTCACCCTTACCGGCACCGAAGTGCTTAGGCGGTTATTTTCTGTGGCACTTTCCGTAGGCTCACGCCCCCCAGGCGTTACCTGGCACTCCGCCCTATGGAGCCCGGACTTTCCTCCCCCCCCTGTTGCGGAACAACAGAAGGCAGCGACTGTCCAATCGACTCTCCGCCGCCAAGGTTAATGGGACGGTGGCTCAAGAACAAGCTTTATCACCCTCGTGCGCCAATCCGTCACGGCGCGCTGCCGGCCAATCACTCGGCCTTCTGTTTATCCAGGGCCACTTGGTAGAGCAGATTCTTGCGCACCCCGGTGATCTCGGCAGCCAATGCAGCGGCACGCTTGAGCGGCATCTCCTCCAGCAGCAAATCCAGAATCCGACGGGCTTCGGCGCCAATCACATCCTCACCCTCAGGCTCACTCCAGCCAGCAACCAGCACCACGCACTCACCACGCTGCTGATTACTGTCGCCTTCGACAAATGCGCGCAGCTCTCCTAAAGGCAGACCCTTGAGCGTTTCGAAAGTTTTAGTCAGTTCACGCCCCAACACTGCCGGACGATCAGCACCGAACACTTCTTCCAGATCCTGAAGGCATTCGAGGATGCGATGAGGCGCCTCGTAGAAGATCAGCGTGCGTGGCTCTTCTTTGAGCCGTTCGAGCCGCGCTTTGCGACCGACCACCTTCGCCGGCAGAAAGCCCTCGAAGATAAAACGATCGGACGGCAAACCGGCAGCGGACAACGCGGCGATCAACGCACAGGCACCCGGTACTGGCACCACCTGTATCCCGGCGGCCCGCGCCTGACGCACAAGGTGATACCCGGGATCGGAAATCAGCGGCGTGCCCGCATCAGAAATCAGCGCGACGCTGTCCCCAGCCAGCAAACGAGTGATGAAACGACTGCCCTCTTCGCGCTCGTTGTGCTCATGGCAGGCAGCCAAAGGTGTCGCAATCCCGAAATGTTGCATCAACCTTAATGAGTGCCGGGTATCTTCGGCGGCGATCAGCGCCACCTCACGCAGCACTTTCAACGCGCGCACACTCATGTCGTCCAGGTTGCCTATCGGCGTCGCCACCACATAAAGCGAGCCGGCAGTGGAATTCAAAGCACCTGGAGCAGTCAAAGCGCACACCTCATGTTCAGTAAAAGCCCGCATTGTACAGGGTAAGAGTGCCTCAAGCGGATGACGGGTACAGGGAGAGTGAAAATGAACGGATGCCACGAATCAAACTCCGATTACGGTCCAGTCAGGATGCAGCAACCTGCGACATGTCACGATATCGCGCTTAGGCACGATCAATATCGATGCCTGGACGCCACTAACGTCGCGCCCCGGCCAGTGCTTGGGTACACTTCCACGCTAATTTGCTCGAGTATCAGGAACATACACATGATCGCTTGTCTGCGGCTGTTCACTGCCCTCTGCCTGGCTGCCCTGTTAGCAGCTTGCGCCAGCTCGCCCTCCTCCAGCCTTGGTGAACTTCCCCGCACCCCTGACGCCACCATCGAGCAGTTGCTCGAACAGGCGGCGGCTGCCAAGTCACCGGACCAGGCCGCACTGCTCAGGCTTACCGCTGCTGATCAGGCCGCGCGCCAGAATGATCCGGGTCGCGCCGCAAGCATTCTTGAACAGGTCAAAATGGACCAGCTCAAGCCCGACAAACAGATTTACGCCAGCACCCTGTCAGCCGAACTGGCCATGATCCGCAGCCAGCCCAAAGCTGCCCTGACGGCGCTCAGCCATCCAAGCCTGCAACACCTGGACGAAATGCCGGTGGATCTGCAGGTGCGTGCGCACACCGTTCGCGCCAGGGCACTGGAAGCCGACAGCCAGGCTCTCGCCGCTGCCAGTGAGCGCGTCTATATGTCGCCGATGCTCAAAGGTGCCGACGCCAGCGCCAACAACGATGCGATCTGGGCATTGATTGCAGCCCTGCCCACTGAACAGCTGCAAAGCGCGGCCACCGATGTGATGGGAGGCTGGTTGAGTCTGGCCCGCGCCGTCAAAGGTGCCGGCACGCTGGAGCAGCAGCAGGCGGCCATCGACGCGTGGAAAGCACAAAACCCGCAACACCCTGCCGCTCTTCAATTGCCAACTACCCTTGCCCAGCTGCGCGACCTGAAAAGCGAGCCGCTGACCAAGATTGCCTTGCTGTTGCCGCAAGACGGCGCGCTGGCCTCGGTCGCTCGTGCACTGCGTGACGGCTTCATGGCCGCTCACTACCAGGCCCAGCAAGCCGGGCAAAATCCTCCGGCGATTGAAGTCTTCGACAGCTCCCGCGTGACCTCTATGGACGCTTTCTACCAGCAGGCCAAAGCGGCTGGCGTGCAGCTGGTTGTCGGCCCACTGGAAAAACCACTGGTCAAGCAGCTCAGCAGCCGCGAGCAATTGCCAATCACGACCCTGGCGCTGAACTACAGCGACAGCAACGTGGAAGGCCCGCCGCAGTTGTTCCAGTTTGGCCTGTCCGCCGAAGACGAAGCCCGTGAAGTAGCGCGCCGTGCCTGGGCTGATGGCAAGCGTAACGCGGTGGCCATGGTGCCTAAAGGCGAATGGGGTGATCGCGTACTCGACGCGTTCCGTCAAAGCTGGCAAGCCAAGGGCGGGACTTTGCTGGGTGCCGAGCGCATCGACCAACCGGTTGCCCTGGCGCAGCAGATTGCCGAATTGTTCCAATTGCGCAACAGCGAAAGTCGCGCCAAGAGCCTGCAAAGCACCACTGGCGCGACTGTCGCTGCACAGCCAACGCGTCGTCAGGACATCGATTTCATGTTCCTCGCCGCCACGCCTCAGCAGGCACAGCAGATCAAACCGACCATGGTCTTCCAGTACGCAGGTGACGTTCCGGTGTATGCAACCTCGCATCTGTTCACCAATAGCGGCGATCAAGCGCAGTACAACGACCTCAATGGCGTGCGCTTCTGCGAAACCCCTTGGCTGCTGAACGCGAGCGATCCACTACGCCAGCAAGTCACTGCACAATGGCCGCAAGCCGGCGGCAGCCTTGGCCGCCTGTATGCGATGGGCATTGATGCCTATCGCTTGGCACCCCGCCTGGGCCAGCTCAAAACACTGGCTGACAGTCGTCTGGACGGGCTGTCTGGCAGCCTGGCGATTGGTCCGACCCAACGGATCGAGCGTCAATTGCCCTGGGCCGAGTTCGTCAACGGGCAGATCCAGCGCCTGCCGGACACTGCACCCTGATGCAAAGCGGTACGCGGCAAACCGCCGGGCGCGAGGCTGAAGCCTACGCCCTGCGGCATCTGCAAAAGCAGGGTTTGAGCCTGATAACCCAGAACTGGACATGCAGGCGCGGTGAGCTCGATCTGGTCATGCTCGACGGCGATACAGTAGTATTCGTCGAAGTTCGCTATCGTCGCCACTCAGGATGGGGTGGAGCACTGGAAAGCGTGGATTTTCGCAAGCAGGAAAAGCTCACACTGGCTGCCCAGTCGTTCCTGCAAAAAGAAGCGCAATGGGCCAATGCTCCGTGTCGGTTCGACGTCGTTGCCATCAGTGGCGACCCTGGCGCCGCACCTCCCCTGAACTGGCTGAGGAACGCGTTCGATACGTGATCGACGGCCGACGTCAGGGATGAGCTGCTCTCTACGCGTGAGGCGTCGATGCGCGAACAACACCGGATTCAGATTCGCTCTTTGCTTTGCAGGCCGCACAGCTTGGCCAGCCGCCCTTATTAAGGTTTACCCAGATGGACATGCAATCCCGTATTCGCCAGCTTTTTCAGGCCAGTATCGACACCAAGCAACAGGCGATGGAGGTTCTTGCACCGTACATCGAGCAAGCCAGTCAGGTAATGGTCAACGCACTGCTCAACGAAGGCAAAATGCTTTCCTGCGGCAACGGCGGCTCCGCGGGCGACGCTCAACACTTCTCCTCGGAGCTGCTCAATCGTTTCGAACGTGAACGACCGAGCCTGCCCGCCATTGCCTTGACAACCGACACCTCGACCATCACCTCGATCGCCAACGATTACAGCTACAACGAAATCTTCTCCAAGCAAATTCGCGCGCTGGGTCAGCCCGGCGACGTGCTGCTGGCGATATCCACCAGCGGCAATTCCGCCAATATCGTGCAGGCCATTCAGGCGGCCCATGACCGGGAAATGATTGTCGTGGCCCTGACCGGGCGCGACGGCGGCGACATGGCGTCGCTGCTGTTGCCTGAAGACGTGGAAATCCGCGTCCCGGCAAAAGTCACCGCACGGATTCAAGAAGTCCACCTGCTGGCGATCCATTGCCTATGCGACTTGATCGACAGCCAACTGTTCGGGAGTGAAGAATGATCTCTAAACGTCTTAGCCTATTGGCGCTGACGCTGTGCCTGGGCATCAGCGGATGCAGCTCGGTGATCAACGCCAGCCGGGAAAAGCCAATCGATGACGATCGCGGCACACGTACCTTTGGCAGCAAGATCGATGACTCGCTGATCGAAACCAAGGTCTCGGTGAACATTGCCAAGGCCAGCCCGGATCTGGATAACAACTCGCACATCGTCGTCACCAGCTTCAACGGCATTGTGCTGCTCGCCGGTCAAACCCCGCGTGCTGATCTCAAGCAACTGGCCGAGCAGACGGCAGCCGCCGTTCAGAAGGTCAAGAAGGTCAACAACGAGCTGCAAGTGATTGCGCCCTCCTCCATGCTCGCGCGTAGCAGCGACGCTTGGCTGACCAGCAAGATCAAGACCGAGATGCTGACCGACAGCGCCATCCCGGGTTCACGCATCAAGGTCGTGACCGAGAACGGCATCGTTTATCTGCTGGGGTTGCTGACCCAACAGGAAGCGACCCGCGCCACCAGCCTGGTGCAGGGTGTCAGCGGTGTGCAGAAGATCGTGAAGCTGTTTGAGTACATTGACTGACTTGTAACGCCCCCGCTGGAGGCTTGCCCACGACCTGCTTTGTCGGTGTGCGAATCTGTAGGAGCGAACTTGTTCGCGAAGCGTGATGGCTGACTCCTCGCGTTTACCGCCTCGCCAACAAGTTGGCTCCTACGGAATCGAGTATTGAGCAGTAGGCAGCGCACACAAAAAAGGCGATCCGAGAGGATCGCCTTTTTCGTTACCGCATGATCAGTTACTTGACTACTTTCAAACTCGGCCGACCGGTTGGGCGGGGTGGTTCGTCGTCCGGCGGCGTGGCGTCGTCTTCGGACTCGAAGTCTTCGTCGTCATCCACAGCAGGCTCAAGGTCAAACACCATGCCTTGCCCGTTCTCACGGGCGTAAATGCCCATGATCGCGGCTATAGGCACGTACAACGTGTGCGGCACACCGCCGAAGCGGCCTTCGAAACTTACTGCATCGTTATCCATGTGCAGATGTCGAACCGCGCTGGGCGAGATGTTCAACACGATCTGCCCGTCGTTGGCAAAACCCTGAGGTACTTGCACGGCCGGGTATTCAGCATTCACCAAAACGTGAGGTGTGCAATCGTTATCCACGATCCACTCGTAAAGAGCGCGAATCAGATAGGGGCGACTGGAGTTCATCAAACGGCTCCTTAGGCCTTAGCGCATGTCACGTTCGACACCAGACAGACTTGCCTGAAATGCCTCGCGCGCAAACTGGCGCTCCATATAATCAAGCAACGGCTTGGCTGGCCGTGGCAATTCAATACCCAGAATCGGCAGACGCCAGAGTATGGGCAATAGACAGCAGTCGACCAGACTTTGCTCGTCGCTCAGGAAAAAAGCTTTTTCCGCGAACAAGGCTGAAACGCCGGTCAGGCTTTCGCGCAATTCCTTGCGCGCCTGGACACGAACAGCTTCTTTGCTGCGCGGGTCCAGAATGCTATCCACCAATGCACACCAGTCGCGCTGGATCCGATGGATCAGCAGTCGGCTATTGGCGCGCGCTACCGGATAGACCGGCAGCAGCGGCGGATGGGGGTAACGCTCATCAAGGTATTCCATTACCACCGTCGACTCATACAACGCCAGGTCGCGGTCGACCAGGGTTGGTACGCTGCCGTACGGATTCACCTCGATCAACTTGGGCGGATGACGCCCCTCTACGACATCAATGATCTCGGCGCTGACACCTTTCTCTGCGAGCACAATGCGCACGCGGTGGGAATAGTGGTCGGCGGGGTCGGAGTAACAGGCCAACCGGTTGGTCACGCCCATGGCGGTCCTCCTCGCTTGTTTAATTTTCGAAAAGCAGAAAAACGAACGCGCTCTGAAAGCGCTTTCGGCAACATCCACAGTGAGCGAGTGTTCGTCGCGGGCGACAAGATAGCTCATTTACTCGATGTAAATTCTGCAATCTTTCGCCCGTCACTATACCCGCTCTGTGTGCATGGCTCGAAAGCGGCTCCCCAGAGCGCGTTTCTTGTGTCACAAAGCAACGGAATAATCAGTGAACGTCCTTCCAGTATTCGCGTTTGAGCAGATAGGCGAACACGAACAGCACCGCCAGATACAGCAAAACGTAGGTACCGATGCGCTGGTGCTGCAACTTGACCGGGTTGGCCGAGTACGCCAGGAACGTCACAAGGTTCTTGATCTTCTCGTCGAATTGCTCCTCCGTCAGGCTGCCGGTCTTGGGCACGATGGTCAGCTGATCACAGGACTCGTGCGTCAGCGGAGAGCCAGTCAATGGGTCGTACTGTTTCTTGCCGTCCTCGACCAGTTGCATCTGCTTGCAACCGATGACCTGGCGCCCTTGAAGCCCCGCCAGCACATTGGGCATGCCGACGTTGGGGAAAACCCGGTTGTTCACGCCCCACGGCCGCGCCGGATCCTCGTAGAACGAACGCAGATAGCCATAGAGCCAATCTGTACCGCGAACCCTGGCCACCAGCGTCAGATCCGGAGGTGCGGCCCCGAACCAGGTCTTGGCGTCCGCAGGCTGCATGCCGATGCTCATGTGATCGCCGATCTTGGCGCCCGTGAAAACCAGCTTCTCAAGCATCAATTCATGGGGAATGCCCAAGTCGTCCGCCACACGCTCGTAACGCTGAAATTTGGCGCTGTGGCAGCCCATGCAATAGTTGGCGAAAGTGCGGGCACCGTCCTGCAGGGCCGGCTTGTCAGCCAGATCGATATCGACACTTTCAAGCTCGGGGCCGCCGTGCTCGGCAGCGAAGGTAAAAAGGGGAATGGCTGTAAACAGCAACACCGCAAATAGCTTTTTCATCAGCCAGTCACCCTTTCTGGAACGGGTTTTGTCTTCTCCAGACGCGTGTAGAACGGCATCAGGATGAAATAGGCGAAGTACAGGAACGTGCACACCTGGGACAACAATGCGCGCCCGGGACTGGGCGGCAGCACGCCGAGAATCCCGAGAATCACAAACGACACGCAAAACACCACCAGCCAGATTCGGCTCAGCCAGCCCTTGTAACGCATGGACCTCACCGGACTGCGATCCAGCCAGGGCAAGACGAACAGCACCGCAATAGCCGCCCCCATGGCGATCACGCCCATGAGCTTGTCGGGGATCGCGCGCAAAATCGCGTAGAACGGTGTGAAATACCAGACCGGTGCGATGTGCTCAGGCGTCTTGAAGGCGTTGGCCTGTTCGAAATTCGGCTTCTCGAGAAAGTACCCGCCCATTTCCGGAAAGAAAAACACGATCGAGCAGAAGATAAACAGGAACACCACCACGCCAACGATATCCTTGACGGTGTAGTACGGATGAAACGCGATGCCGTCCAGAGGTACGCCGTTTTCATCCTTGTGCTTCTTGATGTCGATGCCGTCCGGGTTGTTGGAGCCCACTTCGTGAAGCGCCAGCACGTGCAGCACCACCAGCCCGAGAATCACGATGGGCAGCGCCACCACATGCAGTGCAAAAAAGCGGTTCAGGGTGATGCCGGAAATCAGGTAATCGCCGCGAATCCACTGGGTCAGGTCGTTGCCGATGACCGGAATTGCGCCGAACAGCGAAATAATCACCTGCGCGCCCCAGTAGGACATTTGCCCCCACGGCAGCAGGTAGCCCATGAACGCCTCGGCCATCAGCGCCAGATAAATCAGCATGCCGAAGATCCATACCAGCTCACGGGGTTTCTGGTAAGAGCCGTACAACAGGCCGCGAAACATGTGCATGTAGACCACGATGAAAAACGCCGACGCGCCGGTGGAATGCAGCAGACGCAGGATCGAGCCGTACTCGACGTCACGCATGATGTACTCGACTGAGGCAAAGGCCTCTTCCGCCGAAGGCGTATAGCTCATCGTCAGCCAGACCCCGGTGACGATCTGGTTGACCAAGACCAGCAGTGCCAGAGAGCCGAAGAAGTAAAAGAAATTGAAATTCTTGGGCGCGTAGTACTTGCTCAGATGGTCTTCCCACAGAGAGGTCGCCGGGAAGCGCGCATCGATCCAGTCCATGAACTTGCTCATTACGCTTTCTCCTGATCGACACCAATGACGATGATTGCGTCCGACTCGTAGGAATGCGGCGGAACTGGCAAATTCAGTGGTGCAGGCTGCGACTTGTAAACGCGGCCGGCCAGATCGTAATGAGAGCCGTGACACGGACAGAAATAACCACCCACCCAATCCTTGCCCAAGTCGGCAGGGGCCACTTCCGGGCGGAAAGTCGGTGAGCAACCCAGGTGGGTGCAGATGCCGATCAGGAGCAAAAGCTCAGGTCTGATCGAGCGGACCTTAGGATCGACGTAGGTGGGCTGGACGGAGTTTTTGGATTCGGGATCGGACAACTGAGCCGTGATCTTGCCAAGATTGCTGAGGATTTCTTCGGTACGACGGACGATGAAGACAGGCTGGCCACGCCACTCGGCAATCATTTGCTGGCCCGGCTCGATCTTGCTGACATTGACCTTTACTGGAGCGCCGGCGGCCTTTGCCTTGGCACTGGGAAACCATGACCCTACGAACGGGACCGCAGCCCCCACCGCCCCTGCCGCGCCCACCACGGATGTGGCCGCCACAAGGAAGCGACGCCGGCCTGCATTCACGCCGTCATTGCTCATTCCGTCCTCTCCCATCAGCTTTTTTATAGGCCTGTGTATCCAGGCGCTCATTAAATTATTGTCTAGCTGTCAAAAATCCTGCCGGATGGTAATTAAAAGCCCTTTTGCAGACAAGGGAATTACCCAGAGGCGAAAACGGGAGGCCTTGCAATCAGGGGCGTCCGCGAATGAGTCATGTCGCCACACCCAATAATAGACGCCCACAAAAAAACGCCCAGCTCCGTGAGGAATCTGGGCGTTCTTTTTTGAACGAAGAGCGAATTAACGCTTCGAGTACTGCGGACGCTTACGCGCTTTACGCAGACCGACTTTCTTACGTTCAACTTCACGCGCATCACGAGTTACGAAGCCTGCTTTACGCAGAGCGCCACGCAGAGTCTCGTCGTACTGCATCAGAGCGCGGGTGATACCGTGGCGGATTGCGCCAGCTTGACCACTCACACCGCCGCCGATGACAGTGACGTAGATGTCGAACTTCTCGACAGTCTCAGTCAGCTCCAGCGGCTGACGAACTACCATGCGGGCAGTTTCGCGGCCGAAGAAGTTGTCCAACGAACGGTTGTTGATGGAGATGTTACCGGTACCTGGACGCAGGAAAACGCGTGCGGTTGCGGTCTTGCGACGGCCAGTGCCGTAATTTTGAGTCGCCGACATAATGAACTATTCCGTTAAAACTTCAGTT